>ENA-OYXQ01000019-OYXQ01000019.1-human-gut-metagenome-genome-assembly--contig:-NODE-19-length-59402-cov-6.688274_pt1 | contig 59402 bp, 98 predicted proteins | sample MGYA00243974_ERZ653430 | MGnify/ENA primary metagenome ERZ653430 (study PRJEB26926, sample SAMN06164997) | human gut metagenome | biome: ENVO:00009003; feature: ENVO:2100002; material: ENVO:00002003...
CTCTTTGCGTCTGCGGATGCTGACTGTGCGCTTTTGACTGCGCTGGTGGCGGCAGAATTTGCGCTAGATGCAGCCGAAACGGCTTCTTCTTTTGCGTTAATTGCGCCCGCAACGGTACTCAGCTCGTTTAAGGTGGATGCATTGATTGGCGTTCCTTCTTTTGTTGGCTCGTCATTTCGGATAAGAGTGACAATTTCGGATGTTCCATCCGATTTTACCATTGTCCACCGACCCGGATATTTCGCCACACGGTCTTCAAAAACCATATTGTCCATCTCCTGTCATGTATTCGCCGGAAAACGTAACGTATGTTTTAGCAAGCGTTTCAATGTCGAACAAAATTTGCTCGATTTGATTCATCCTTAAAAAATCGAGTTTATTCATGCTTTCTGGAGTATCTGCAATAGCAGATGGGCCAGAGCATTTAGCACGAATGGAGTTGATGTTGGAAAGCCAACGTGTTGCATCGGAGACTTTCATATATCCATCGACTGTCCAATCAGTCCGAACAGAAACAGATGCGCCAACAATGGAGCCAAGCTCTTGAATACCGGATTCTATGCGGTTAAAATCCGTATAGCTTAAAGCGCCCTTCATTCCGGCAAGCCATTCCGATTGTTCGGCTTTTGTCCACGTACCTGTTCTTGCCTTTGCGGTAATTTCTTTCACGTGGTCAACATCCGATTGCATTCGGTCTGTAATCCAACGAATCATAGATTATTCTTCCTCAACTCTGTTTTGATACCCAATAGGCAAATTGCTCGGAACGGTAAACATGTAATGATAGCAATTGCGGCCATCGTTGCCAGAACCGATACAGTCATAAAAAAATAATTCGTCTTTGTCATCATAACTGCCAAGATGTGCTCTGTCCCAATACTTTGAAACAACGATAGAACGATAATAGATATCCCCAACAGAAGGGCCCATGCCCCAATATTCAAGATGGGTAATGGGAGTTCTCGTCCACTGCTCATACGGGCTGTAAACGTTTCCGTCCATAAAAAAAGGATTTCTCAGAAGTTCTTTTGCTGTAGGGAGCGGGCTTCCTTCTACGTTGCATCCATAACCCCAAATTTCGTTAATATCACTACTGTTATCAGGAAATCCGTAGTATATTTCTTTTGCGGAAGGTAAAAATATACTGCGAGATAGAGTAGACACAGCAGAAGGTACGTAATTGTTAGAATCATTTTTTTTGAACGCTGGGGTATAATAAAAAGTAGTTTTGCCGATTTTTTTCTGCATGAAATCAGAAAAAGAATTTTTTATGTTTCCGTTCAATAAGGCATCAATACTGCTGGTCGAATACTCTGCGGGAGTTGTCATTTTACTATCCCACGCAATGTTTTCTGTTTTCGCGTCTTTAAGAGCAAGAAGCGTTCTCCCTTTGCCATTTAATTCTGGCTCGTAATTATGCTTTGAGACAAGAAAAGCGGTATAAGCGCCAGCGACGGAGATGTAAACGGTATTGCCTTCTTTGAGGTTGGAAATCTCATCCGCAATCGCAGTAGCATTGCAAGAAGCAGAAAGGCTCGCAACTGTAGCTGTAATCGTTGCATTTCCGCTGTGTAAATACGTAACGTTGCAGACAGATACGCCGCGTTCGTTCTTGATGACATTCAGCTCAACGATACCAGCGGGAGATGCATTCCAAACAATAACAGGGGAATCGGCAGATGCAGGGGTAAGCGTTGCAGTGAGCGTGATCGTGTCGGAAGGATGTAAGTAAATCTCAGAAGCATCGATTTGTAACGAATCAACATCTTCAATCATATACCCGGTAACGGAGCCCTTGAAGCTACCATTAAACGTGTAAGAAACATCCGTGATCAACAAGTTAGAAGAATATCCGAACTGATGATTGAGCTTGACAAAATCAAGAGCATCGTTGTGCGGGCTTGCACGATAAGACAGGGTAGCTTTTCGACGATTAGAAAGCACTTTATAGCTTTCAGTTAGAACATTCTTTGGCTGGGAGACGACGGAAGAAGAGATAAGCGCATTATTTACACTTTGCGTAACGCCATCGCCAGTAGCACCATTCGGATACAATGACGAAACTCCATTTAGAGAGTAAGAGATGTTTTTTAACTTATTAGAAAAAGTGATTTCCGGATACTGATAATCATTGATTTCAGTGATTTCATAAATGTCGGACTTGTTTTCAGGAAGGTACGGAACCCGGTCAATCCGAATCTCACCGTTTCTTGTCTGATACAAAGCCATACCGGCTGCGTTAGCAGAAAGCTGTAGCACATCAGCGTTTTTATACGAAGAATTTCCGTTGTTAAAATCAGCTGTATAATCCTTCAAAGATTCATTGATGTAATAGCTGATACCGGAAACATCAAGAAGTTCCAAAGCGTCATAACACATTTCGTATAAAGTTCCGCTTTTCCTTCCGGTATATAGTGAATCGATTAAAAACACCAAAGCATCTCGAGCTTCAAAGGAAGCGGTAATGCCATTAGAAGGAATGTTCCAACTAGAAAGGTAAAACTTACCTCCGTTAATCCATTCAGTCTGTCCGTCCAAGTCCATGCCATACTTTACAAAAACAGCTTGGCGTTCATACAGATACTTGTAGAGACCGTCTGGGTTGATAGGATTCCATTTTTGATCGCTGTTATCAACGGAAAAAGAAATTGAATCCTTGGAAAGTTGACCGGAAATTGGGTCTCGCTTTGATTTATGGGAATACGACAGAAGGTCTGTTTTGCTAAATTTCACACGTTGTCCAAATTCCACTTGCGAGATACGAGCTCTTCGGTTTGGAATACACCATTCAAGAATTTCAATAATAACCAAATCATAATTGGAAATCTCAAATTCAATTGAAGTTTCGGCGGAATCGTTGTTGTCAATTTGCTTTTCCAAAAGAAGAGCGGTTCCTTTGTAAGCGGAAACTTTAAATGATTTTGCCCATTCATTTAAAATTTCAGACCAAATGATTGTCAGACCCGGTATTTTTTCTTCGTGGCTTTTACTAAAAGAAAATGTGATGGTTGGATGATTGGAGCTTGATACGCATTCACCGCTTACATAGCCGCATTCTTGATACGGTTCAGAATTCGGGACGATATCAAAGCTTCCATCTAAAACCCAAAAATTAGTTTCAGCAGTCGCGTAATTTCCAGAAGTGGAAATGTCCAGGTCAGTGATGGATGCCGCATTACTAAACACGGTTTGCGAACCTGAACTTGCAATAGCGTCCGTTTGCGCCGCATCATCAGCTGCATGATAAGTAATCTGAATAAAAGTTTCGGGTACAAGCGTATTATTATATTGTGAAAGCCACTTATCGGACGGCTTTACAGACATATAAAATCACCACCTTTAGACCTCAACCAGGCTCAAAGAACAATCCGTCCAGCCCATCACATTTCCGGTGTTTGGGCCCCTTCGCCACATTCCGGCTGTTCGATCGGAAACATACATCTGACGTGTGGAATAAGAAGCTGTTGCTTGATTGTAAAATCGTACCGTGCAATAAAAGTTTGTAGTGAATGGGCCGATGACGGAAGCCCATTGTTTTGCGGTAAGGTATTTCCACTTAAGAGCCACTTTTGCAACATCGTGTCGAACCACAGAGCCAACAACCTTGCCTTGCACGTTTCGGCCAGAACCAACGATGGTTGAAGTCGTTGCGCTATAAGAGGAAGGCTCTGGCAAATCTACGCCGTTCACTGATACAAGAGCTTGCATAATTCACCGTTCCTTCCTTAATAGCTATACACTTCCGTCCCCATAATTTGCACGCCACGGTCAGCCTGCTGCTTTTCGACCGAAGCAGTAATCTGCTTTCCGTCAATGAACAGCCTGACTTCCTTGCCACCGGTAATTTCGTCACCATAGCGCTGGAAAATATCAAGAAACGCATTATAGCAGCCGTTATAAACCGCGCCTTGCAGATCGGAAGAGCTTGTTGACCCGGATGATGTATTGCTGTAGTATCCATTTGCAGAAGTGGTGGAACCTGTAGAAGCATCGTATTCAGGGGTTCCGACGTAAGAAGAATTGTCAGTTGAATATTTCCCACCGAGATTGCTCACAATACCCGCAATCGCAGCGCCTAAGGCAATTGCGGCCGCGCCCACAATAAGCGCTACAGGAATGCCGAAAACTGTAGACGAAAGCGCACCGGCAATAGAAGTAAGAAGGCCAACAAACGCAGAGCCAACACTTCCAATCAAGCCGCCCATTGCAGCAAAAATTTCAGGGAAAGAGCTTACAAGACCACCGAAAAGGCCTTGACTGATCGCAGTGCCAGTGGTAGCTAAAGGCACCTTCAACGCGCTAATTGATGTAGAAATCGTAGTTCCAAGATTGGAAACGCTCTTTACGATTTTTCCAAAATTGCTTGTTATGCCGCTCCAGATAACCTTGCCAACTTTTAACGCTTCGTTAAACAAGGTTTTGGATGCATCCTTCAAAATTCCAGCAATGTTGGAAATAAAGCTTTGCGCATATGCTTTTACCTGATTTCGGTTGCCTTCTCCCATCGCCTGCCAGATAATAGCAGCGGCAGTTGTACCAATTGTTTTTAAGTCGCCGTTCTGCACAGCATTCCAAAGATTCTGCACTGTGCCGAAGAAGTCATTCTGCAAGCCGGAATCAAGTTCTTGCCACTTGCTGTCCAGACCGTTGAAAAAACCATCAACAAAATTCGTTGCGGTGGTCGTGCCATAGTCAATCATTTCGTTGCCCTTCTGCTGAACAACGTTCGCCAGATTGGTCATAGCTTGTTCAACGTAAAGAAGTGCTGCAGTGATACCGTTCGCAAGGCCTTGGTCAATAAATTCACCAAAGCGCTCAAACAGAGCGGAGGGAGAGTGAATTTCAGTGTCGTTCGTAAACTTATCAATAATAGCTTTTGCAAGATTTGCCGCAGCGCCTTTTGCGGTTTCAATGCCGCTTTTGATACCATTTACGAGGCCCTGCCAAATGTTTTTGCCTGCTTCAAACATTTTGGAAGGAAGAGAAGCAATAGCATTTGCAACGGCTGTTACCATATCGGAAGCAGCTTTTGCGGCATCTTTTGCCCACGTTTTGATATCATCGATAAATCCACGAACAGCTCTCGCACCGTTTTCGACGTGTTCATCGAGATGTACGAACCATGTAACAACATCCTTTACCCAATTGATAAGGTCAGAAAAACCAAGAACCGCCTTTTCGATGAAGTTACCGTTCATCTGAATATCAAGACGGTCGGTTTCACTCACTCCATTGGTAATCCATCCGACAAACACTCCAACATCGTGAATCAGCTGAGCAATGCCCATGACGGCATTCTCGATGAAATTACCGTTCATCTGTAAGTCAAGCCTGTCAGTTTCGGAAACACCGTTCTGAATCCATCCAATAAAAATTGCGAAATCATTGATAAGGTTTCCAATGGCTGTAATTGCGCCACCTACAAAATCAGCAACTTTTTCGCCCATAGACTTGAAAGCATTGAACCAGTCCGTTTCCATCTCAAAAGCTTCTTTTTGACTTTCGCTACCAAGACCACGAACTGCAACAGTGATAGCTTCAAAACCAAGAACAGCAAGACCGGCTACAGGATGACCGCTAACAATAAGACCGATGCCCATAAGTGTTGTAATTAAATCACCAACATCAAGATCAAGGTCTTTTACAACGTCAGAGATTGTTTTGAACGCAGAAGAAATGCCCTCCTGCCAACTTTCTGGAATGAGATTCCAGATTACTTGCTTTAAGTTAGAAAAAGATTCTTTCAGGTATTTGATGGATTCTCCGAGTTTTCCATCTGTGAGTGATATATTCCAACCCTGCCTAAGCCCTTCCGCAGCAAGGTAAATCATAGCTTGAACACGTTCAAGGCCTTTTCGGAACGCCTCACTGTTTTGGTACAGGTCAACAAAACGAGCAACCATGATGCCAACAGCGACAGCTGCTCCCATAATGGGAGACTTCCAAAGCTTGAGAATTCCTTCAATTAAAGAGCCATCGCCTTTGATTTTATTGAGAGCTTCAAGCAAAGCGTTGCCAATAGCCCACGTTGCAAATCCGGCAGAAATACCAGCAATCAATGGCGCAAGCTTTTCCAGCTTTGCCTTGATTTCGTCCACGGCGTTGCCAACATAGTTCTTGAACATATCGTAGCCGGACAGGTCTACATCGCCCAAGATGTTGCCAGCAGATGCACCGCCGCCAGAGCCGGAGCTCCCCTGTGTGGGGTCAATGATGTTCAGTTCATCAAAGCCCATCGTGTAGTCCTTGAGGGCTTTGGCGGCTTTCTTTGTCGAATCTGCCGTGTCATCCATTGCGTCACCGATTCCGCCAACGCTATCAGCGCTCTTGGTAAAATCAGTGAACACGACCTTCACACCCATCAGCTTTGCCACCCATTCAACGAACTCTCGAATGAGCTGTACGGCGGCAATCAGCGGGGGAAGAATGGATTTCATGGCAGGGTAGAGCAGTGAGCCAACAGACTTCGCCAGCATATCCAGCTGCGCTTTCAGAATCTTAATCTGGTTCGCAGGGCTTTGGATGGTCTGTGCAAGGTTGCCCTGCACGTTAGCAGTCTGCTTCATAATGGCAATGTAACGCAGAACTGCCTTATCCGCCTGAGACAGACTAGAAACCTGTTTGTTAAAGCCTAAAGCAAGAAGCTCCTGCTGCAACCGGGCCTGAGACAGATCAATGCCCAAACGGCGAATAGGCTCAATCTCGCCAGAGATTGCGGAGGACATTGCAGTAAATGTCTCTGCAACGTCCTTATTCCAATAGGAGCCTTCGTCATAAGCAAGCTGAGTCAAGTTCTTAGACAGAATGTACGCTTTGTCGCTGGCCAGACCAAACGAAGTACCCAAGCTCTGGATGGTAGCCATGTAGGTCATCGCTTTGGTCGGATCAACACCAAGCAACCCCTGCATCTTGCTAATGAGCGTATCGGCTTCTCCGCTTAAATTGCCCATAGCATTATGAAACAGGTCTGTTGCCTCGTAAAAGTCATTGAACTTCGCAACAGCGTTGCCAAGATACTCAGCGATAGCTTTCAACGAAACCAGCTTTGCCATATTCCGCATAAAGCCGTTCATCTGATTGGACAGGCTAAGATAGCTCTTGCGCTGCTTTTCATTGGCTGCGGTCACACGGTTCGCTTGTGTGACTACCTTGCTCAACTGCGGAGGGAGCTTCGCAAAAGCGTTGCCTACCTTATCCAGTTGAGATGCAAGGGGAGCAAGAGCAGCAGAAATCTTCTGACAAGAGCTTGCAAAAGAATCAAGGTCAGTCGCTTTCAGCTTGTCGGTCAGGTCAGGAACCTTTCCGATCGCATTGAAAGCGCTGCCAAGAGCTTTAAGATTCGATGCGTCCAGAATGGACAGCGGAGCCAAAGCGTTAGTGAGCTGAGTAATGCTTCCAGACATGGAGTAAAAGTCCACGCCGTTCAAACCAGACACAGCCGCAGGAATCTTCTTGATTGCATTCACGACCGTGTTGATGCTCTTTGCGCTTGCAGTTGTGTTGACGTTAGAAAGCCCATTCAGAAAACTGGTAATTTTGTCCAGCCCGGACATTCCAGCGGATGCCTGTTTCAGCGTTGCAATGGAACCAGCCAGCTTATCAAGGCTGTTCACAACCTTTGTGACGTTGCCTTTTGTCCGCAAATTGGAAATGGCGGCAGTGAGCTTGTCGATATTAAGCTCTGCACCCTGCGATTCCGCAGAAATCTCTACGGATAAGCTCGTAATATCAACATCAGCCATCACTACCACCATCACTTTCCATCATAGAGAACATCGTTCTCTTGATTCGCTCCTGCGCCTCAACTGCGCGTTGGTATTCATACTCGTCTTTCTCCTTTTGAGTAAGGGGAAGTGGTCTATCCATGTACTTGATCGGCTTAGACCCTTTCTTTCGGAACATATTGCCAACCGTAGAGGAAAGCGCAGATGCTGTGTAGAAACCATTTCTCCACGCTTCAACATTGGCTCTGCGTTCCCGCAGCTCCTCTGCGTCACGATAGACCTTCGCCAGCCAGACATCGCCGTGCCAGAACTGGTCATAGGTCATGCCGATGGAGATGTAATAGGCTTCTACATCGTGGAACAGCTTGGAGAAGAAGAATGGTTCTCCCTCTCCGTCTGTTTCTTGAGATTGTGCGGTTACACAATCTCCCACGTTGCGTTTTTTGCGGTCTTGTCCTCAGTGTCAGTTGCCAGCAGGGACTTGGAAGCATCCACGAACATCTCAAGCAGAACGCCCATCAGGTCTTCCTTCTCCTCGATGTGCTGAAACATCTCGTCAACAACCTTGCGCTTGATGCCCTTGTTCCGGGCGATGAAAGCGCCGTAGAACAGGGCACGGGAATTGGACAGCAGATTGGTCATCTGGGTGTACTGGCCAATCTGAAAACCTGCACGCTCGGTGGCTTCCACGCTGTCACGGGTGAAGGTCAGCTCGTAAGTGTTCTTGCCATCGGGGGAATGAAAGTTGATAACCTTAGCAGCCATAATAAATGCTCTCCTTTATAAATAGTGGCAGAACCAAATCCGTTGTTCAGTTCTGCCCGGTTTGATTGATTCGATTTTTGCGGTTTAGCCGCCGTTGACAGTCAAGGCCTCGCTGAACTCAGGCTTCTTGGTGAAGATGCAGTTGATGGTCATTTCAACAACCTCGTCCACACCGAAGCCGGACAGACCAACCTGATGCATACCCTGCCAAGTGAAGCCGGAGCCGTCCTGCATTTTCAGGGCGTAGTACTTTACGGCGTTGCTCTCGGAAGTCTCATCATAGCCAGCCTCCTTGACCTTCTTGTAGTCAGTCTTGTTGTAGTTGGCAGTAAAGGACTTGGTGTCGCTCTGGATAATGCCGAAGATGTTGACCTGCATGGGGTCGGACAGGGTAGTTGCATCCAGAAGGTTCGGCTCAGAGATCAGGTCGGGTACATCCTTGATGTCGCACAGCTTCGTCAGAGCGGTTGCGCTGTCGCCACAATACAGGGTGGTATTCAGACCGGAGATAGCAGTACTCATAGAATGTTTACCTCCTTAGTTTCGGTAAATCATTCCGTCCTCTCCGATTGTTGCCCCGTAGCTGCAATCAATCCGATAGACGGAATTGTTGTACAGCCCATTCAACGGGGCAAACGATTTGCGATAAAATTTAAGCGGTTCAAGAACAGAATCCACGATGTCAACAATGGAACGTGCTTCTGCAATGCGTCCCGTGTCTTTGTTAGAGTAGACCCGCACACGCAGGGAAACGGCAGCATACTTGCTGTGACCAGCAGAATCAATGTGTACAGGAAGATTGCTGTTTTCCTCTATCTGCACACACGGAAACTTTTTGACGTTGCTGTCATTGATTTCACCAGTAACGAAAATGCCGGGCACTTGCTTTCGCAGTTCCTTAGCAACAGCCGTGAAGATAGAATTGAAATAATCGATCAACTATTCCAAACCTCCCTCCACGTTGCTTCAACTTGAGAAGCCATTTCCTCAACAGCTCCCCACATAGCCATAGCTGCATCGTTGCCGCTGGTGTAATTCAACTGGCCTTTACCATCCACCTGTTTGACAGGCGTGCCAGCATTGCCGGATTCTCCGTAGTAGTACCATCTGCGGTTTGCGCCTTGCCCTTTGCCGTAGGAGCCATGCGCACCAACACCGGGCGGCAGCTCACCGCCATATCCATTGTGATGTATGCCGGTGCCAAACTCGATAAAGGCAACTGCTTTGCCCTCTGCAATGATGGTGCAGGTGCTTCCGTTCTGCTCAACACGGCAAGAGACATCGTTGTTACCGGCATATTCTGCATTGGCAAAGCGAACTTTCGCCACATCAAGCCCTTTGTCAGCCAACGCCTTTGCAAACTCCTGCGCCTTTTTATTCAGGGTGGCCTTGTACTCCTGTATCTGACGTTCCGCATCACGAAGTCCGGCATCGCTCAACCTCACTTTAATTTTCACTTGCAGCCACCTCTTTCAGTGCATACTTCGTGTCTGTAATATGCTCTGCGACTTTGACCACAATGTAATTGAAGGGCTTTGAAACATCCGCTTGAAACCAGACGCGCGTACCTTCATAAAGCGGTGCGTTGTGCTTTTTGCTGGACGAACTGACAACGTAGCTGTAATCCGTGAACGCTCCAAAAGGGTTTGCTTCCGCAGAACCAGTAGGAGGGCTGACATTCAGCATCAACTTTGCGGGGGTACTCCACGATTCGTATGCGGATTCGCCAGTCTCGTTTCCCCACTCGTCCACGACAGGAGATTTCTCTCCGATGGGGTTTGAATACCAAAGCGGGCGCTTGTCCAGTGGGCTTCCGTTAAACATCAGCCGATAACACCTACTCTCGGAACCACTTCGTTAAGCAGGGACTGTGCCACGTCGGAGCTTTCCCACACACGAGTAATGCCATTGTTGGTGTAACTTGTCTGTCCGTTTGCACCGATGTGGTTGTACAGTTCCGCTGCAATGCGTATCTGCAACGACTGATACTGTGAGGGCAAATCATCCGGTCTGTTGCCGAAAGGGTAGCCCTGTGCAAATATCTTGTCTTTGGCGAAATCAAGCAGCAGGTCGAAGAGCGGGTAGTCCTCGTCCGTGATTTCACGGTCAAGTGCAGGAGCGATGTACTGCCCCAGCTTGACTGCCGCTTCGGAATACTGGTCTCCCATGCTGCTTTCCTCCTTTCGCCTTAGTAAGCCTTGATGCAGTACACAGCGTCCATGCGCTCAAAGGACGGCAGGACGATTTCAGAAGCATAGACGTTGGCGTTGACCGGGTGAATAGTCAGTTCAGTGGTGATGGCAACGCCGGTGTTCACGATGGACACGGATGCACCGGACTGACCAGACAGCAGGTCGGCTTCCTCAGGAGTAGTGCCGTACCAAGTGCTACCCAGAGCGCCGGAAGGAGCAACCACCACCATGCCGTCAGGCAGGTACTTTTCGCTTGCACTGTACTGGTCTGCCTTGAACATCTTGTCGTACAGATGGATGGTCAGACCGGTTGCAGATTCGATAATCTGCCGTGCTTCGGCATCCAACAGAACGGCGTTCGCCTTTGCGGTTACGGTCATAAACCGATTCTTCACCTCGTCCGCAGCAATCATGTTGCGGAAGGTGGCGGTGTTCATGTACACTTCGGTCACGACCTCACCAACGCTTGCCAGAACAGCATCCTTTGCAGCGTTTAGGTCAGCAATGGGGGTGGCGGTGGCGACGTTCCACTTGGACTTTGCGGCAGAGACTTCCTTGTAGTTGGTGGACTTCCAAGTGCCGTCCGGGTCGTAATTGTAGGTGTAGTTCACACCGTTTGCCTTGATGGTGATGCCGGGAACGCCATTGGCGGGAGCCAGCAGCTGCCAGATCATGCGCTCAGGAACGATACGCGCGCCAGTGATAAGCTGTGCGGTGTCATCGTACAGACGGTTCATCACATCACGGGCATAGGGGTCGTTGCTGTCCAGAACACGCAGGATTTCCTGACGGTCTTTCTCGCCCAGATGGTAGCCCTCGCGGAAGAACGGCATCTCGGTTTCATCGAACTTGAAGCCCTCACGGGTACGGAACGTAGCTTTTGCGTCAAATGCGCTGGGCATCAGGGAAACGCCAACGCCCTTGTGACCACGCAGCCACTTCAGGTCAAGACCTGCCTTCTTCTTGGCAGGGAACAGCGCATCAGATGCAAAAGGCATCGCATTGGTGGGGTCATTCGTCCAATAGGCGGCAATCGCAGCCGGGGCAAAGACTTCCTTAAGATTCAGTGCCATGTTGTTTTACCTCCTATTAAGCGTTCACGCCGATGTTGTCACGGCAGAAGATGCCGGGGACAGCGGTCTTGAGTGCCTTGATTGCGTCAGCGTCAAAGGTGAAGCTGGAACTTGCCGCTGCCTTCTTGGTGTCGATAACGCCACGAATCAGCAGGGAAGCGTTGGGGTTCTCTGCCGGGTCAACGTCATACAGCAGGATGCCGTCAGCGTTGATGGTCTTAGAACCAGTCTCTCCAGCAGCAACAGCTTTCTTGCCAGCCAGCGTCATGGGATAGCCAGCCTTAACCGCAGCAGTTTCGGTCACGGTAAAGGGAATGGCGGTGTAGTCATTGGAAGCAAGGATGGTATCGTTGATTCCGTTGACCGTGTTTCGGGTAGACTTCATGTTTTCCTCCTTGTTAATGGAAAGCACTCATTGCGTCACTCGATGCCTTAGAAGTATTTGCGTTCTGCTGCGCAAGGCTCTTAGCAAACGCCACACCTTCGCTGTCAGAACCGCCCTTGCCATCCGCACCCGGAGGTGTGGGCATATCCTTCAGCAGAGAAGCCTTGTATGCGGTGTCATGGGCGGTCATAAACTCCGACTGGAACTTAAACACATTGTCCATGTCACCGTCAGCCAGTGCAGATGCAGCCTTGTTGGCAAGTTCAGCGTCATAACCCTGTGCAACAAACTTCTCACGGTAAGATGCAAGGGTCTTTTCCTTGACAAGATTCTCCTTGTCGGCAGTCAGGGCTTCAATCTGCTTCTGCATCTCTGCCAGCTTGTCAGCCTGTTCCTGTGCGGCATTCTCGTCATCGGTACGCTTTGCCTTGAGCTGCTTCTTGTACTCAGCAGCTTCGCCATTGGCTTTCGTCACGGCGTTGCGCAGCTTCTCGACCTCTGCGCTAGGGTCTGCAACCTTTTCAAGCGCAGAAATGATTTCATCGGCGGTCATGCCCTCTTTGTAGGCATCACCAAGCAACACATTGAGTTTCATATCGTTAATTTCCTCCTGCGTTTTTTTACCGTTGCTTCCCTGCAACGCTGCGAAATTTATATCCCGGCTTCCCTGCCGTGTTTATGGCAAAGGACTATTCGCCCTCTGTTTCTTTGTTGGTATCAGTAGACTGTTTGTCTGCCACGTTTCCGGCATTTGTGTTGGTAGCATCCTGTTTAGGCTGTTCCTGCGGCTTCGGCGCTTTCCCGTCCTCGCCCAGCTTGCCAGCGGCAATCAGGAAGGGCTTACTCATCTCATAAGCAGCCTGCGGGTCGGGGAACAGACCAGGCGTAGTAAACGCCAACTGCGGGTCAATGGTCTGCTGCAACATCTGCGCAAAAATCTGAACTTTGCTCTGCTGGTTATCGTACTGACGGCGTGGCAGTTTGATGTTGATGTCACTTGCCATCAGCTTAGAACCAGCCGCGTCACGCAGGATTTTGAGCATCACAGACAAGCTCTGACGTTCAGCGTACTTGAACATATTCTCGTACTGCTGTGCCCTTGCTTCGGTGTGATTCCAGCCGTTGCGGACGATAACTGCACCCACGTTGTCGGATGTTGCGCTCTCGCTGCCAGTAGCACTGGGCATTGCAGTCAGACTGCGGTACACGTTCAGCATGGAATCAAGCAAGGTCTGGCTCTGCTGCTGGTCAAGCTCATTTGCAATCTGAGAAACAGAAGCGGGCAGACCAGAAGTGGATTTCAGGCACATTGCGCCAAGTTCTTTGACTTGGTCGAGAGCATCCTTGTCCACAAGGCAGTTGGTAAACACCATGATGGACTGGATGAACTGTGCCAGACCGTCCAAACGGTTGCTTTCAAGGTCGTTGATAGCATCCAGCACAGGAATAGCCGGTTCAAACAGACCCATCCGCTCCGGGTTCAGCTTGTATTCGACCATCGGCAACATTCCGAGAGAGTGGTTCTCTGTTTTCGTAACCTTGCCGTTGTCGATTTCAAAGTACTGGTTCGGCGTATACACGCAAATCAGGTCGTTAAGGTCGTTCTGATAATTGCGTGGAATGTGCAGCACGTTGGCGATGGGCTTGTGCCCGATGCCGGAGTTGTAAATCACATATGCCATATCCGGGTCTGGAACATCCACCAGCAGGGGTGTTTCGTCCGGGTAGTTGCCGTTGTACCCCTTGTCAGGAAGAACAATGCGGTATCCCTGTCCGCACTCCAACATCCACTGCCAGAGCCGCCGATCAAGAGAATCCTTGCCCTCATACTGCAAAGCATTGGACAGGCGGGCGATTTCCTCACCGTCACCAGTTGCCGTTTCAGACCGCACATAAGAACAAGGAGTGCCGCTCATGTAGCCTGTGTAGAAGCCCACGCACTCGTTGGCGTGGTTCTCTACAATGCGGTTGGTGATTTCAGCGTGGTACTCCTTCGTGCGGTGGAGGACAGGCTGGCTACCCAAGTAGTAGTTGTGCAGAAAGCGAATCTCATTCTTGTTCAGCAGATGAATAGGCTCTGCCTTACCCATGACCACTTTCAGCACGTTTGACCGATTGATTTCCGTTTCCGGCGTTTCAATCGGTCTGCGGCCGGTCAGCGGCTCATTCAAAAAGCCGCCAACGACCATCTGATACTCAGCCATGCGTTCCTCCTTTCCGGCAAAATAAAAAGCGCAGCAAGACAAACCCGTTAAGGCCTATCTCACTGCGCTTACAACTGCGCTTCAAAAGCTATTCAGTTTTTAAACTTTGGTACGGAGATCCATGTATCTTTTGGAAGGTTGGAATCTCCAATTGTAATCCAATGGCAAAGAGGGCACAGAAGGGAGAACCTACCTTCCACTTCGCCAAGATAACGTCCGCAATCGCACGGATTGCCGTTTGCGTCCTTGTGAGGATGCCTACACCTAACTTTTGCTTTCATCTGTGCTCCTTTCGTTGGATTTCTGGAAACAGGCTGTTGAGCACAGACCTGTCAGAAGCTACTGGGAAACTGTTCGCACTTCCAGCCGTGCTATTCTTCGCCCGAAGAAAACCATTGCAGCCTTTACATTCAGTTGTCGGACAGACGTAAACGGGTCAGCTGCAATTTTGGGTGCGGGGGCTGGATTTGAACCAGCGTCCTCCAGCTTATGAGGCTGGCGAGCTACCGTGCTGCTCTACTCCGCCATAAACCCGGCTTGATTGGTTAACCGCTGCTCTTTGCAATGTCATGCCTAACCATTGCATCGAGAGCCGGGAATAGCGGTGGAGGTTTTGGAGAATAAGTCCATGCAAAGCTAGGTGGTTGGTTGTGCTGCGTAACGGAATCGAACCGTTGCTTGCCAGCCATGGGGGAGACAGGCTGGCATTCCCCTTACAATTGGAAACGCAACATATAAAGTCCGGTGAAGGTGAAAGAGTGAGAAAACCTCCACCGGTGAAAGGAGGAATATGCTTGTTGACACGCACGCGAGTAAAATGACAAAACCCCGCGTGCAAGCTATTCCTTTAAGGGAAGCTGCAAAACTTCCTGCGTACATTATAAGCCTTGTCAAGTGATGAAATCAAATAAATAGACCAAGCGAACACAATATATTGTGTTTTTAATCAAAATGGCCTCTTGACAGGCTCAATTTTACTGATCCCGTTATACAATTCATCAGCAAGCTGTGCCAGACTGTCCGGTGCATCATCGTGCGGAACTTTGCCAAGCTGTGTGAACATTGTCACCTGTTCCATGAACGCCTTGTACTCTTTCGACTGGTGTTTCTCGTCAAGGAAATAGAATCGTTTGATGTCCGGCGCATACTGGATGATTCTGGACAGCTTGCTCTGCCCACTGGGCGCACGTTGGCTGCGGACAGAGCAGTGATAGCCTTGCTGCCGAAGCTGGCTGTCTACCACATCACAATATTCGTCACCGCCGTTGTTGGCTTCGCCCCGCACCACATTGATTTTGTGCTGGATGATTTTGCCCACTACTTCCGGTCTGGTCACGGTCTTATCGCCGTTATTGAACACAAGGTCTGGGATGAACACAGCATCCCCGTACACATAAGCGATAGGACAGGCGGTAAAGTCGCCGCCGCCCCATGCAATATCCATGACCATGAGTTTGCGATCAGGTTCTCCGTCAGGCAGAACGCCGTTGAAATACCGCAGTTCATCGGCAGGAAAGAGCAGACCTTCACGCACATAGGGCTTGCCCATGTACTTTGCCCACCATGTTGCATCATCAATGCTGGATTTCATGTCAGCATAGTAGGCATCGTCAAATCCCACACCGTAGTCATAATTGAAATTGCTGTGTCCGTTCTCATCCACAGCGGGAATCACCCGAAATCTGTACTTAGGGTTGTCTGAGTACTGGTTCTGGATGCGTCCCAGAGGGTCAAGCACGTTCCAGCGTGTACCGACCATCAGTTCCAATGCGCCTTGCTTTTTACGGTCTTTCAGCTGGTTCAAATAGGCATCGTACTTGTTGTTCAGACGCTCGACGTTCAGACTTTCCTCCAAGTCCTCAATCAGGTCATCACTGTACAGAACGCCGCCCTCACCAATTTCAACAGCACCAGTCAGCGTACCACCGATAGAGCGGCAAGTCAGGGTCGGGAAACGCTTCTTTCGGTTCAGGTCAACGCTTTCGTCCTTTGCGCTCTTGTCCACAAGCTGAACGTCAGGGAAGATTTTGCCCCAGTTGTAGGTCACAGGGTCAGTGATGATGGATAGCACCTCGCCGTAGAAGCCGTTGGTCAGCTTGTCAGAGTGTCCGCTCATGACCGATGCAACGTCAGGGCGGTTTCCCATCAGCCATGTGATGAAAAAGATGCACAGCGTGGACTTGCCGACGCGAGCAGGTAGACTAACTCCCAAGAAGTCAATCCGCTTATAAAACAAGTCCTCAAGGTCATCTGCAAGCACTTTCAGAACCTTGCGTCTCGGCTGGTAGAACTTCTTCTCCGGCGCACGGTTCCATTCAAGGTAGATGCAATAGCTGTCGAACACATCTTTTGCTTCAAACAGGTACGTCCGACCGATAATGTCATAGACCTTCGCCACGTCCTCGCCTGTTTTCATCTTACCCATCATGGCTGCGCAGACGGAGCGCAGCTCACCAGAGTATTTGTAGGCATCGAACCGCTTGTCTTGCGGCAGGGCATCTCTCAGGTTTACCACCGCCTGAAACCAGTCCTCGTAGACCTGTGCTTCGGTTGGATTCTGCTTTGCATACGCTTTGATGCTGTCAATGATGGCGATACACTGCTTTGACTGCATAAAAAAATGGGCACCCCCTACCTGAAAATGTAAAGAGTGCCTACAACTGCACAAAAATCAAATATTCGGTTTTATAATGCGATTTTAGAAAATTTCTTTCTCAAAATAAATTAAAAGAACTGCCCGATCGTTTCTAATCCTTTTTCTACCTTCTTCATTATGCTGTTTTCGGATAGATACTCCATGCCTTTCAAGGTAATCTGCGGGTGAATCGGCTCTACAATATGCGGGAACTTGTTCGTCAGGTCTTGCGTGTAGACCAGACCGCGAATGAATCCGTTCATTTGCAGTTCGATCATAATCTGCTCCCAGTCAGAGACCTTCATCTTCATTGCTTTTGCAGAGATAAGCTCATAGTCAAATTCTTCATCGCCCTTGTGCTTATCCAGCAGTTTGAGAATCTTGTAGATGGCATTAAAGTTGTCCATGAGCTACTCCTTTCACTGGTTATATAAAGTAGGCTTCGGTTCTTCATCCCCAAGCATCAACTTGTAACGAAGATACTTTTCAATAATACTGTGTCTTTCTGCCAATGTGCCATAAATAAAAACGAGAGCATCTTTGGCAGCGTCATAATCATTTGGAAAAATGACAATTTCCTCGTTTGCAAAAGTTACGGTGCAATTTTCCGAATGACAGGCTTCCAAAAACCTCTTGATTTCAAGGAATCCCCCAAAGTCAAGCATAGACCGTAGCGTGATGCTTCCGTTCTTAACAATTAGTTCTTCTCCCTGCATATTATCCAGCCTTTCTCTGTTCAGCAATCCGATACCATGTCTGGCGGGTCACACCAAGCTGTTTGGCGGCATCATCCTTTGTATAATGTTGGCTCACGTTTGCCATCACAACCAACTTTCATAATGTAATCAAGATATTGCTTTACCATCGTGCTATCTTCGCAAATGCTGGCATACATAGCAAGCTGGATATTCTGTCCTAAGTTTGATTCAGTTGGTTTAATGGTCAATCCTTCATTTTCAAAAATCAGAATGGAGTTTGCCAATTTGCATCCTTCAACAAAAGCAAACAGTTCTTCATATTTCACAAAATCAAAAATTGAACGCAGCTTTGTTGTTCCATCTTGAACAATCAAATTACCGCCATGAATATTTTCTAGCTTTTCAGTTAAATCCATCTTTTGTTTCTTACTCATATTGATGCTCCTCCAAAAGAATGGTATACTGTGGTTGCACCATTCTTTTTCCTGTTTTGGTTGGTTTGGTGTACTCTTAGCGGTGGCTTGTGGTTGGGCTGCCGCTATTTTTATTTGCGTATCTTTCGACACGCTCATACCAAGTGGATTTCCCGATGCCAAGCTGCTTGCAGCACTCTTTTACGGTGATTTCGCCTTTTTGCTGTTGCCCTAATAGGCTTTCAAACTGCTGCTCGTCAACTTGCTTTTCCTGTCTGCCAAAGCTACGACCTGTTCTCGCCGACACTCTTTTGCCATCAACAATAGGCATGGCAGCTATACCCTCTGCCTGACGCTGCTTGGTTTTCTTGCGCTCCTGTTCAGCTACCGCGCCCAAAACCTCAATAAGGATGTTGTTTACCATTTCCAGCACCCATGTCTGGTCTTGGAAGTCAATAAGCGTGGTCGGAATGTCGAGAATGCGAACAATCACGCCTTTTTCTTTGAACCATTGAAGTTCTCGCTTCATTTCGTCTTTGTCACGCCCGAATCGGTCAAATTCCTTAACGATGACTTCATCCCCAGCCTTGACAGTCTCTTTCAATCGTTTATATTGCGGACGATCAAAGCTACTTCCTGTCATTTTATCACAAAATACATTCTCGTCCGGGATGTCGAACCGATCTCGTGCGATTTTAAGCTGTCTTGCAAGGCTTTGCTCCTTACTAGACACTCTAGCTAAGAAGTACTGCATATCATACCTCCGCTCAATTCGTTTTACTCAACATCATATCCGCCATCAACTTTAGTTCCTCTAGGAACCACCATAATTTTATAATCAAGGATTCTCAGCATTTCGTCTAAAACTTTCACACTCATGTTTTTTTGAACAAGCCGATTGCAAAAAACATTCGATTTGATTTTTAGTTTGTAGCACATATCCGAAACCTTGACATTTTGAGATTTCATGATTTCAGAAACAATTTCTCCTGCCCTCATTTTGCATCTTCCTTTCTCTGAATCAATTATAACTCAGATATATGTGACTGTCAAGAGTAAAAAAATAAATGTTTACTATCAATAGGATCACTTTTCCATCAACACTTTTTTGTGTTAGTTTACAGCTTGTATAATTATCGTATTATCAAGTTTTACTATAAATTTCCGTCCCAATTCTAACACATTAAAGTGTCAAAACCGCCATCAAAAATGTACACTAAAACGTGTTTTAACATACAAATTATACAAATTGGGCTGTTGACAACTATATACCAAGCGTCTATAATCTAAGACAGCAGAACACACGATGAATCAGCCAACAACGGTAGATTTATCCTTTGTGGCATAAAAAATAGGCCGTCAGCTCCACCGACCAAAGTAGCACTGACGGCCTATTCCACCACAAAACAGAAGCTGCGCAACCAAGGGCGCAGTCTCGGTTTCTGTCAATTATTATAGCAGAAGCAGACAACTTCTGCAATAGAAAGGAGCAAAAAACATGAAATTTCCCACGACAACCGAAGAATTTCTGAAAACCATCGCACACGGCAAAGAGCCGACCAGCGAGGACAGGGAGTACGCAGAAGCACTGGGTAAGCTGTCCGAACTGAACTACCGGGCAGGGTACGAAGCGGGAGCGAACAAAAATAAGAGCTAAGTTTTGTGCAAAACGTAGAAAGTGGTTTGTCAAGATGAACGAACACTAAATGTTGTGTTTCGTTGGTCTATTTCCGCTTGACTTTACTACATTTTGCAATTACACTTATTGCACAGCAAAACGAAAGGGGGTTAATGTGTATGAGTAGTCCTTACGCAGAGCGTTACGGTCACACCGTTACCATCAGCGTGACGGAGCGGCAGTTTGCCAGCTTGCAGGAATACTGCATCAAGAACCGGGTGTCCATCTCTGCTGCTTTCCGTGAAGCGTTCTTCACGCTGCATCCGATGGATTCTACCGATGAAAACGAAAAATGATACGTTCGCTAAAGTTTGCCGACCGCAGCGAACGTATCATATCAACCCTGAGAGAAGCATCCTCTCGCCGTTATTATAGCAGAAAATTGCTTCTCTCACAAGTGAAAAGGAGCTTTTTAATGCAACTTTCTTTGTCTGAGAACATCAAAATCTTCAACAACGCCGAGTTTGGCGAAATCCGTGTCATGCTCATTGACGATGACCCTTGGTTTGTCGGCAAGGACATTGCGGTAGCCCTTGGCTACGCAAAGCCTGAGAACGCACTGTCAGCACACGTTGATGAACAAGATAAAACCACTACCCTGATTCAGGGTGATGGTTCTAATTACAAGAGCAAGACAACCATTATCAACGAATCCGGCCTGTACAGTCTGATTTTCAGCAGCAAGCTGGAAAGCGCACAGCGGTTCAAGCACTGGGTCACTCACGAAGTCCTGCCGTCCATCCGCAAGCATGGGATGTACATGACCGACAACCTGTTGGAGACGGCTATTGCCAACCCGGACTTCGTGATCGGGCTGATTCAGAACATGAAGGCCGAAAAGGAAAAGAACGCAGCGTTGCAGACGCAGAACAAGCAGCTCTGTGAGAAGAACGAGGAGATGCAGCCCAAAGCCGACTACTTCGACGACCTTGTGGCATGGAACGTGTCTACCAACTTCCGCTCTACCGCAAAGGAGCTGCGTATCCCTGAACGCCTGTTCATCAAGATGCTTATTTCTGACGGATACATCTACCGCGACAAGAACAAGGGCATCCTGCCGAAAGCGGGCAAAGGTGACGGTCTCTTTGCCGTCAAGGAATACTGTAACCAGAAGAACAAGCACGGTGGCGTACAGACAAGAGTAACGCCGAAAGGCCGTGAGACATTCCGTCTGCTCTATGCAAGCATCCGTAGAAGCGTATAACAGCCCATAAGAAAAGCCAGTGGTTAGAGAACATCTAGCCGCTGGCTTTTTATGTTATGCGATTATTCCTCTACGAGGTCTGCGTACTTGACTTCAATGCGGGGCAGTTCATCGGTAGTGCTGGTCAATGCTCTTGTGATTTTTTCAAGCCCGGTGAACTCACCATAAACGGTGATAATATCATCTTCCAGAATCTTCACAGCATCGCCACCACGCTTGTCCAGCATATAATACTCGTCATCGGCATAGAATCCGTATCCGCTGTTGTCCGTGTAGGTTCTCCACGCTTTCTCGCTGCCGGAGAAGTTTGCGTCAATAATCTGCGAGACCTTTACCTTGACTACAATCTTAGTACCTTCATACTTTTCAGGATAACGGCACAGCTCCTTATAGTCCACAGTCTGGCACTCTGCCTTGTAATCGTCCTCGCTGATCTCAGGCACAACAGATGCAACGGAAGAAGCGGTGGATGCACTTTCCTTGTTAGACGTAGCGTCCTTGTAGCCTTCTTCAAAGCCCTTCTTGCCGCTATCGCTAGAGCCACCAATAGCAGACAAGACAATCAAAACAATGATAGCGATAAACCACCAGCGCTTGTAGATGGGCGGCTTGTTCTTGCCGCCGCACTGAGGGCAGACCTTTGCGCTTGCAGCAATCTCTGCGCCACAGTGCTTGCACGTTGTCATTTTACTTTTAGCCATTGTAGATTCCTCCCTTTCAAGGCTTGTAAGGCAAGTATAGCACAAAGCACAGACCCTTTGTAGGGGTCTTTTTGTTTTTGCGGGAAATTTTTGAGATTGACAATAGGGGGTGGGGTGATTTTTTTGAGCCTTTTTTATTTTTTCGGTGGTGACGGGACTGACCGGGCGGGGCTGGGCGGCGGCTATATACCCCGCCGGTGGAGACCCCAGCCCGGACAGACCGCACAGCACAGGCAGCAGGGCAGACCGTGCCAGAACCAGGGCGGGGCAAGTACCAGGGCAGACCATGCAAGGCACGACACACGCCCAAACGCTGGACACGCTACACCGGTCTGCACCCGATACCAGAAAGGCCGCGCCGGGTAGATCGTACCGGCGGCAGGGCGGTGGAGGGCGGGCAGTGTGTCCAGCAAAGTGTACAATTTCGGACGCTATATTTATACTCATTTATATCTGTATTTTTTGTGTAAAGCCCTTGACTACTCAGATATAAATGATATAATATAGACAAGCTCAGAAATAAATGAGCACAACCACATTGAACCAAAACAGGAGGCCAAAACCATGAAAACAAAAAGAACCATGCGAGATATTAAATCCCAGTACCCGACCATTATTCAAGTGAGCTATTGTGATGCACAGAATATGCTGTGCATGGACGACCCCGCCGCGTATACCGCTGGCGTGTACGGCTGGAACGCGGATATTTACCCAATCGCCTCAGGCGTTGCAATCTGCACCGGATACCGTCCCTTTGGAAACATCAAGCCCGACCGTGAAACGGTCAGCCGCTACGAAAAGCGGGCGCGGGAAATGCGCCGGGATTTGTGGAACGCTGAGGAGCTGGCAACGCACCTGCACAACTTGCAATTGGAATTTGTTCGGGAGGTGTGCAACGCATGATTACTCTTGACTTTACCCAGTGGGCTGCCCTCTGGTATGTGGGCGGCATGATCTCCGGCGCGCTTGTTGTGATTGCGTTTCTCAACAGCTAATAAGGAGGGGGCAGAAAATGACAATTGATATTTACAGACCGGAACTTGTTGCAGAGTATCGCGGCAACGTTAAAGCTGCTATTAACGCCGGTGCTTATAGTATATGGAACGCGGAACGCATTACAGGCGCTTTTAATTTTGGGCACGGTACACAGGCCGATTTTGAGCGACACAAAAAAGCAAATTCCGCCTTGCATCTTTTTATGGAGGTATAAAAAAATGACGTTGTTTGAAGAAAAGGTGAACGAATACCGCGAAAACAAGCGGCTTTTGGAAGAGCTTGAAGCAATGAACGAAAGCATTAAAGCTGATATTATCTGCATGATGCGGGGCGCGCCGGAAATGGCGCAAGGCACCGCAAAAGCCATTTACAAGGATGTGCAGAGCGTCCGGCTTGATAGCAAGCTTCTGAAGACGCTGCACCCGGATATTTACGCAGAGTGCAGCAAGCGCACAACATACAAGCGTTTTAGCGTGGTATAAGGGGGTGCAAAAAGTGATATTATCCTGTATCCTGTTTTTCTTTTGGTTTTTCTCTGCGCTCTTCAAGGCCAGCAAATAAGAAGCATTTCACCCGGTCAGAAATGGCCGGGCTTTTCTTTTGCCTTGCACCTGCTGAGGGTGCAGGGCTTTTATTTTGCCCTGCTGCAATACAGCACAATACAAGCGTTTACAGCACGTTTTGTGCTATTAATGCAATTTATACCACACACGCCACAAAACAGCACGCAGGGCTTTACAGGGGCATTTCCTGAGATTTGCCCCATTCTACCGCCGCAAATACTAGACCGACACAAACGGCTATAATACCGCCTGCGCCACGTTGAGACGTATCACAGCACCGTAACACCTCCAGCGCATACCAGATACCAGACGCCGCGCCGGACGCTGTACAGGTCAGCACAGCCGCCCTATTATAATAAGGTATATAAGGGTGAGCCCCTGCTATAGATCCATGCCAGACGGTGCAGCATATCGCAGACCATGCCAGCCCGGCGGGGTCAGCTCCTACCGTGTGTGGATCGCTGGCAAGTGTTTACACGCTATCAGCAGTACAGACCCGGCACACCCGCTGAGGGGTCAGCGTCTCCACCTGTACAGGGCCAGCCCGGCACCCTCCACCCGGCGGGGCAGTCCAGCAGCGCGGGCGGCGCGGAACCCTTGACGGCTGCCGCCGTATCTCTTTTCGGGCTTTCGCCCGATAGCTAATAGAGGTCAGCAATAGTCGCAGGGTTCCGGCTGGAATAGTCGTAACCAATAGTCGTAGTTTCTCCCGAAAAATAGTCGCGGAATAGTCGTAAAGTCGTCAGATGACTAGCTTTTGAAAGTCCTATATATAGTATAGTAATGAGTAGTCCGCTGATAGTCGTAGAGCAATAGTCGCAGTATTTTCTTGCGAACATACGTCAAATAGTCATGTATTTTTTGTGTGAAATAGTCGTTTGCCTTTTAGGAAAAGAGAGGTGCGATAGTCGCTAAGTCATCCGACCACTCCAAAAATCACCTCTCGTTCCAATTTCGCATAATTTATTCTTCCGCTAGTTATATCTATTTCGTATAACAACCGTACTTATTATAGTATACAGATATAGTTATCCCCGATAATCACTGATTATTTCGTATAATAACTCGTACCATCCGATTCGGTCTGTCCCTGCTCGATTTAATTCCCAGTAATTCGCTATGGTATTATATTCAATCCATAGTATTTCGCTATGAATAGTTAATGCAACATTTCTATATATCCAACCGACTGCAAAATGAAGTTAATTCTCCATGTGAAATAGTCGTAGACCATCCACCAGCCCGAATCTCACGCCAGTTCTCGCCTACGGTCTGCCCTGTTGGCTAACGGTGTAGCTTTCATCTTGGCGTGGGGACATGAAATAGCTTGTCTATTTCATGGAAGGGAGATAGAGAGATAGATAGATAATAATAGGGGGTTATAGGGGGGAAGAAGAAGGAAGGAAGAGAGGAAGATTGGTATGCGAACGCATCATGTGCATCCACTTGCATGCAAACGCATCACGCTTATAGTCGTAGCCATATTAGCCCAACCGCCACTTGATCGTGACGGTTTCTGCTCAAAATCAGACTTTGCCGTTTTCTCTAGATAAATAACAGACGAAAAAAACACGGAATAGTCGCAGAGGGTAGTTTTACTACCTGATACCATTCCATGCTTTTCATTCCATTTGTTAATTGGTGATTATAGCGGAGATTTGAATTCTGCTGTCTGCTTGCATCTTGCTGCTTGCATCTTGCGCATACGCTCCGCAGCCGCTTCTTTTTGTTCGTCCGTCATAATTCTTGTGGTTGCAAACCGAACCAGTCGCTTGGGCATCTCATACCACTTACCGTCCTTGTCCTGTTTGACCAGCTTGTACGATGCAGGCTCACGTTCGCACAGCTTGTCAAGCTTGCGCATATACACCGGGTCAGCGGTATAAACCGATGCAGTATCTTCCGCTGCATTGAAGTTGACGATGGTCTCTTGTTCCAGTCGAGTGATGTTCATAATCGTTTTCCTCCGTTTGTTGATTGATAAAAAATATTTATTGGGTTCAGACGGTAACTTTATCGCCCAGACCATGTTATCTGTTTTTCTTGCCTATTCTACCGTGAAGATACGAGCGCAGAAACGATGCTAGGCTACTATCACTCAATCGCTTCGTATGTTTTCTCGAAAATGTCAGGTTTACACGGGTAGATTTCGCCATTTACGCCACGAATGATATAATCGCCAGTCCTAGCAATCATAGTCCCTTCGAGCGTTTTAATCTCGCACCACGCAGGGTCATCGTGAAACTTTCCGAAATCATGCGTGATAATCTCATTGCTACTTACTGCATTCCAGAACCAATCTTCTCCAACAAGGCCTCGTGCATTAAGTTTGAATGCCTCGATAACAACTGGCTTCTTGCGGTATTTCATGTTTATTCTCCTCTCGTTACATCCACACGCATTCTTTGAACTGCTGAGTTTCCATCTGGAACGTGATGTCCAGCGACCCCACGTTGCCCTCTTTGTTCTTCTCAAGCGCAAAGTGATAATGCGGCTCTGGTCGCTTTTTTGTGGTCACGTTCTGCGCCAGCAGGATAATTGCATCTGCGTCCTGCTCGATTTGCCCGGATTCTCGCAAGTCTGCGGCGGTCGGTGGGATGCCTGCTCTTGCGGTCTCTCGATTGAGCTGCGCAAGGGCTACCACCAGCGTTCCCGTGGACTGTGCGAACTCATGTAGTGCCATGCTGATCTCCGTAACGGCACTGTATCGGTCTTTCGCTCCGGCTTGATGGATAAGCTGCAAATAGTCAATGAAAACCACTTTAGCTTGCATCCTGATGGACTGCGTTCTAATCCACCCAACGCTCTTACCAGCGGCAGAGCGGACGAATAGCGGATATTTCTTGATAGCCGCCAGCCGGTCAAGCTCGTTAATGTTGACGGTCTTGTTCTTGACCGTGTGCAGCGGTACGCCTAGCTGGTTTGCGATAATACGAGCATAGAGCGTGTCCGGGTCGGTCTCTAGGCTGAAATACGCCACCTTGCGTCCGTTTTTTGCTATTTCACAGGCAAGTTGCAAGGACAGAGCTGTTTTACCGGCAGATGGTCTGCCGCCGATCACAACGAAGTTGCCCGGCACAAGATGCAAGTTGTTGTCCAACACTCTAAGCCCTGTGCTGATATACTCCGGCTTATCATCTAGCTTGCGGATGTAATTGTCTATGCCGTCACACATCGGGATGAAATCGCTTCTCTCGTTGTGCAGGTTTATAGCTTCGCCTAGCTGCTCATAAATGCCTGTCAGGTCTGCATATCTGGTCGAGCCATCAACGATTTTGAATGCAATCTCTCTGGCTCTGGACAATGCCGCCTTTTCCTTGACGATTCCAGCCCATCCAAGCATCATGTCGTGAGTGACGTTGCGGATGAACTCTGCACCGAAGGCATCCAGACATTCACCCATTGCTTTCTTGCAGTTATCGTACCGCCCCATGACTTCTACCGGGTTCCACTTGTCGTTGTGTTCCCAATAGCCACAAATGGCAGCGAATGTATCACGCAGTTCAGGGCAGAAATCGTCGATTTTAAGGTCTTGCAGCACATCGGCATATTCCGAGAACGTGAGGACTGCCCCCAGCAGGATGTATTGGGTCTGATTTTCAATATTCACCGCAGAAAGTCTCCCTCGTCAGGCAATTCAGCCATTGTCTGCTGATAGCCACCGTTCCAGTCCTTCACGTTACGCATCCAGTTCCGTGCAGCAGCCTTCCAGTCTTTCATAGGCGATTTGCCAACTTTCCAGCCATTTGCCGTGAAGTGGTCAACAAACCGCTCTGCTTCTGATTCCATGTAGCCTTTATCCGCAAAGTATTCTTTGGCTTGCTCGACAGTCGGTGCTTTGAAGCGTTTTACTTCGTTGGCATTTTTCTTTTCACATTTTTCTTTTTTGTCAGATTCAGATACAGAATCAGATACAGATAAGCTACCATTCGTATCAGTTGGTATGTTTGGTATACCATTTATACCATTCGTATCCTGTGATACCATTGGTATGCTTTCGTATTTTTTATCGTTCCAACGCTTGTTTATATTTTTCTTGTTTGCTTCTCGTCTACGTCTATCACGTTCTTCCATCTTCTGCACGTTCATATCATCAAACGCCTTAACGACTTTCCAGAGCATCCGCATAGCACGATCGTTGTCGTATGCTGGCTCAAGTCCAGTCTCAACATACTGTGCATAGTTGCGGACGAACGCTCCCAATTCCTCGTCTGTCAGCTCGTCCATCGCATGAACGTGTTCCAACAGAAGAATCATTGATGTTCTCGGCTTGTGTTCCTGCTCCATTTTCAGTCCTCTTTGTAGCGTTTGTTCCATGCTTCGATAAGGTCGGCTTTAATTCTTTCTTTATCCTTTTCGGAGCAATCAAACCAATACTCCCCACTTTCCATAAAAACACGGCAAGTGCATTTGTTTTCTCCGTGCGCTCTCGAAATAAACATCCATTTCTTTACATCAGTCCCTGTTTCTGCAATAGCCACTTCCCCACCGCAGAACGGACATCTCTTGAGTTCTTCCATTTTTAATTCTCCTTAAACCGGGCACTCAGCGTCAGATTCACGCAGCCAACCTTCGCCCGGAATATTGACTATCTCATAATATTGCCGCGCAACGTAGATTGTTTTCTGCCCATCCTCAGCAATCAGACCGACAATCAGATAGTTACCAGCTGCCATAAAGAACCAAGGGTTGCTCTTATAGGTTTCGCCCTTCATCCAATTCTTCATTCTATTCACGGCTTTTTCAATGTCCTTGTCGGGGCAGTCTGGGTTTTCGTATGCAAAGAAATCCTCAGGAAATTCAAGCTTTTTCACTTTCTAAATCCCTCTCTCGTTCTCATAATTCGCTTGTGGCCTTCATGTAGTTTTGCGCCTTTACGGTATACAGGTCGATTGTGCTTCTGCTTGATGTAACCACACCGCGTTTCGGATTGTCTGATAGCATTTGCAAGCTGTTCAATTGATGCAGCACATCGGTTCATCGCTTCTGTTAACGCTTCAAATCCATCCATATTTAGTCCTCCGTAGGTGGTTCTGGCATATTTGCCCCAGTGCGTCACTTGTGCGTACTTTTCGCCAAACTCGCTTTTCTCGAAATTGTAGTAGCCTTCGTAGGTATCAGCCCAGCATCGACCCTTCCAAACCGCCTCAAATACTTCTGGTTTGTCTCCAATAAGGGTTTTAAGGGTTTGAATTGAAACAAGCACCGCATTGCAATCGTTAGGTGGAAGCCCTTCTTTTTCAATGGAGTGCCAAATCACTTCGCTTTCACTCATATTGTCCTCCTACACCATCGGAAACGCCATCCAATGCGTCACCGTTACATTTTTCGGCAATCTCTCACCTATCTCATCCCAGAATTGACCATCTGCGTAACAGCCTAGAAAGTATGCTGTCGGCGAGATTCCTTGCAACATTTTTCCATCCTTATCACGCCACGTTGTCTTAGTCGCAAGCAACAAAGGCTGCGTCCGCTTTCGTGGCGGTTCGCTTGCTGGATACCAAAGGGTGTTAGCCATCTCTATCACCTCTTATATTTGACGCACAGCAGATAAAAGCCAATAGCAAAAGCAATCATATGCGCTAATGCTTCAATAGCCATTCCGTATATAGACGTTCCTCCAGCAATCATCCATGCAAAATACTCAAATGTGCAGACGTTAACAATAACCACCATTCCAACAAAAATTGAAAGCAAAACGCCCATCAAAACGTCACTCATTGCTTTTTCTCCCTTCAATCTCCTTGCAAACCGCCTTGTAGAACGCATCCCACGTTTCGCAGTCGCAGGAATCGTCAAAGTCAAAGCCTGTCCGCTTGCGCTCTGCAATGTCACGCTCAAAGCAATCAAGCGTCTTGTCGGTCAGCTCCGGCAAAAGCGGTGTGATGTGTCCGCAGACAAGGCTAGGCATATATGACCGTCTGCCCAAGCAGTAGCGGACAGCGCAGTTGCAGACCGCTCCGAAATCGTCATTGGTGGGGTCAATTAACGTAGACTTTAAGTCAGATGCGTTGCATTTTAGATAGTCTGCTACAATTTCAAGTTCTCGCTCGCCAAGAATCCTGTAGCCAAGCTCTACATTTGCAATGTAGTTTGAACCATGACCGAGTTGTTTTGCAAGTTCTTGTCGAGTTACGGAAAGCTCATATCTTCGCTTCCTGATTTTCTCCCCTGTTGTCATCTTTGTTCTCCCATTCTTTGCATCCACGTTCGTCCAACACGAAGTCTGCAACGTGTTCTGACTGGTCGTTCACACACACGCCCTCTGGCTCTGCGTACCATTTGCAAGAGCCACAGGACGGCTCTGATTTGTTCTCACAGGATTCTGCTGTGCATCGGATAGCTTTTCCAGCAGAGAACTGCTTGATGCCCATGCAAGAGCAATGTTCGGTGGTGCAGTAAACATCCATTATCTCTGCCCTCTCTTTCTCCTTCTGTTGGCATTGAACCGTCCAATCACTCGCTTATACTCCTCATAGCACTCCGGGCACAGGTCGCCTGTGTCCCTGCGCCACGCCCAGTCCTTGAAGTATTCGTCGGGGTTCATCATCCTGCCGCCCAGAACTGCTCCGCAGCGGTCACACACTCGCTTGTGGTAGATTCCTCTGTCAGTTTGCATCAGATTCGCCTGCTTTCTTTTTAGATGCGCGTTTTTTCTTTGGGTTTTCAATCTGTTGCGGAATAGAATCAATCAGCTTCTTGAACTTCTGCATAGTTTGATATTCAGTCAAACCAAACATAAACTGCGCTAGTTCTAACGGCGTTCCAACCTGTTCTGAACGACCGTCAGGATATGTAATGATTTTCATTGCTCGTTCTCCCCAACATCCTTGAACAGGATTTCCTTGTAAGCTTCCCAGTCTTTGATTTTGCACGGAATATCTGTGCCGGGTACGGTCTTTTTCAAACCATCCATCTGCCAAACATTCCATGAGATGATGTCTGTGATACAGTCAAGGGACATAGGCATACAGCCGATTTCCAACCTTTTACCATCAAACCGATACCTGAAATTTTCAATCAGCGTCAGGAACAGGTTGCACCTTGCCAGCAAGAGGTTGTCTCCCTGCCACTCATAGCCGTATGTCGATGCGTAGGCACTGATTGCCCAGCACATCCACATATCGTAGTCATGGAACTGCTCTGCCAAAACATTCAGCTTTCTATCCAGCAGACCGATTCTGTCCGGCACGGCAATCATTTGTCCTGTCGTGGTATCGTATCGGCTTGTGAGGAACGGCGCTTCTCCACAGGTGACTTCAAGACAAGTCTTGTTGATGTACTCTTTCCAGTCCTCGCCTACCAAGTCTTTCTCTGCAACGTCTGCCATCTTCTTGCAAACCCAAGTCGGCGTGAACACCTCAGCTTTCTTGCTGGTGCGCTTCTTCTGGTCTGCAATCCGTTTCTGCACACGAGGGACAAACTGAACTTTTTCCAACTGTTCCAGCGTGATTTCATCTGCAAAGCCCACGCCTAGTTCAGGCGGCGGGTCTGTCGCCCAGATAATGTTCTTGCCTGTCGTGTGGTCTTGCAAGAGGACAGGAAGGAATGTGCGTAGGCAGGGGTCGGAAAAGTCAATCAAAGTTCCCATTTGTCAGCCCTCACCATGATTTTGTTCTTCTCTTTCAGCCAGTCCTTGACGCAATGAAAGCAATGCTCACGGTTCTGGCAACGCTCCGGGTCACGATGTTTGATAAGCTCACAGATGCCCCGCGTAAAGTTTTCTGTAATATCTTCGTCCGTCATAGAGCGGATAAAATCGCCGTTAGTCATGTTTTTTCCTCTTTATGTTCCCCGTCAATCGGCTTTTGTTACGACTGTATCTGCTCCATTGACAGTAACCCATCCATGCTTCAGTCTGGCTTCAGCTTCTTTCATCTGAATCAGTTCGGGAGTGATGGATTCCGACACGATACGATTCGATTCTGCTTCTGCCTGTGCTTCGATCACTTTCACATCGGCCTCCGTCTGAGCCTTCACCTTGTCCGTCTCAGCCTGTGCAAGAGCAGTCTGCTTGTTCAGCTCAGCGATCTCAGCGTCCTGCTTTGCTTGTTCTTTCGCTCTAATCTTTTCGGTCAGGGTGTCATCCAGCTCTACGTCAATCACGAGGGCACTTGAAACGTTGATTCCGTATTCATTGGTAAGCTTTTCGTTCAAATAATTTGTGATTGCGTTGTTTACTTCCGTTTTCTTTTCAGAATAAATATCCATTACAGAAAACTGGGGCGTTACCTCCTTGACGTAGGCGATAATGCTGTTCTGGATGCGGCTTTCCACAAGCGTTTCGCCATCCATTCCGTTAAAACGGCTGTAGAGTTCAACAACACGATCTGGAATGAAGTTATAATTTACGGTAAGGTTTACTCCAACCATTCCACCGCTTGCAGGAGCATCAATATGCCAATCTGCGTGTTCTTTTGCGTTATAATCTGCCGGGTCATCCGAAAAAATAAGTTGCTGCTGACTGATAGGGAACTTGCTAACGTGCTTCATGGGAGAAAGAAAGTGCCAACCCTGTGACAAGGTGTTCTGCTCAACACCTCGTGCTGAATAAACAACTCCAACATAACCAACAGGTACTCTCTCCAAACACAGCAAAAGAACCACTGCAACAAAAAATGCTGCTACCACAGAAGAAATAATAGTTGCTACTTTTTTCATGTTTTACTCCTTATCGTTAAAATTGTTGATAATCAAAAAAGCAACCGCCCAAGATAACAAAAAGAAAGCAATAAGTTCTTTCACCTCTCTGTCACCTCTCTGTACTCCACGTCAATCCCTTTTGGCAAAGCCGTCTGGTACTTCTGAGCCAACTGTTCTGCGCTCTGGGCATCACCCAACGGCTGTTCAGGCGGTGCAACGGTGACTTCCACGTTGTCACGCATACCAAAGTAGTTCTTGGCCCGGAAAATCCACTCTGCCGGGTTCTCCTGACCGTACATACCGTTGTACGCCCACATGGACTGCATTTGCAGAATCAGTTTCAGGATGTACTTCTGTTGTAAGCTGTCGTCACGACGCTTGCCCGCCATAATTTGCTTCAAGCTCACCCATTCGATGCCCAGAACCAGTGCAATCCATTCCACCACAGGGGAAATTCTAGCTTCGATGCAAGCGTCAAAAAAGAAGTCAAGGCGCTGCTGCACTTCAATTGGGTTGTTCATGTCCACGCTCGGAAGGTCGCCAAAATACTTGGCTGCAATCATGCCGATGACCTTCTTGTCCTCTTCATCACCGATTCTCGACTGCAAATCGCCTGTGTTCATCATCTTCGACCTCGTGATTGCCAACTCCTGTTGCTCTTTCACCTTTTTACTTACCTGTGAGCGGATAGATTTCCGCTTGTTAAGCATCTGTTGTTTCTTCTTCTCACGCTCTTTTTCACGCTTCGCAGCGGCTTCTTCTTTCGCCTTTTGCGCCCGCTTCTCACGCTTTTTCTTTTCAGCTTCGGTCAGCGGCGGTCTGCCACGACCACGCTTTGGGGGGGTTGCCAAGAGTTATCACCTCTTTTGCTCTTTTTCTACTCTTTCAAAGAAAAATTCGATTGGCTTTTCGTTTTCAATTACATTTCCATAAGCTACGCCGATTTTATAAATGTAGTCGTTTCTTAGCTTGCGTGGAATTTCAGAAATGTATCGTCGGAACACTTCTAAGGAATTTGCACGTTTATAATGATTGCACATACGACAAGCGGGCATGAGATTTGAAACGTCATTGGCGTTTTTGTCTTTTGTTTCCCACGACCGTAATGGTTTGAAATGATCTACTTGCATATCCTTGTAAGAGATTTCTTTCCCGCAATAAGCACAGCGTCCGCCGTATTTTTGATATATAATTTCACGAATTTTTTTGTTAATTGACATTACATGCCTCCGACAAAAAAGTTTTGCAAAATACGCCTCGTTCACTCTTTAGCAAAATTTGTTCTGCCTGATTGAATACGTCATCTGGAACTGAAAGTTCAATGGTTCCATCGTTTTTCTTCGCAATCACGTTAATAATCAAAATATCCGGTTCTATATTTTTCATTTTTGGTTTGGGTGTTGCCATGTATCAGACCTCCTTGACAGGCTTCCAAACAGGGTATGCGCATGGATGCTTTGCAACTACATTCCACAACCACTTATATGGATAACCTACGCAATCGGACTTTGTAATTTGCCCAGCAATCGCCGTCACATAGCCGTTTTCATCTGCATCTTCTTTCTTGGGCGGCTTCTCAAATGTGCTTATCCACAAGCCCTCAAAGCCAATTTCGCTATAAGAACAGGTTTCAAAATAGTGCGTAGCCATTCCAAGTTCCTGCTCAATATCGCTAAGGATGCTCTTGTCATCCTCGTCTGCTTCGGTTTCGAGAACAAGGTAAATTCGCTTTTTCATACTCTTACCTCTTCATTTTCGTTTCGATGCCGTCTAGCTTACATGAAATCCACCAGACGGAACAACAGTTTTCAACCTGCCGCCACCAAGCGCACTTTTCTTTCTCGCAGACGCACCGACCAAGCGGATTGCTGGTCATCTTCATCGGGCAGTAAAGTTCGTTGTCCATCATTTCCACCCCATCACAACAGCCGTACAAACGGCCAGACACACGTTGACGAACAGCCAGACAAGCATTGCCTGCCGTTTTTCAAACAGGTTGTCTACCGTGTTTTTGATTGTCCGTTCAGACTGAACTACTACCGCCAGCAGGACTAAGCAGACCAGCCAGCGGGTTACAAATTCAAACATTGTTAGCTCCACCTTTCTCTCAACTCTTTTTCTACCTGTTCTGACTTTGCGGTGATGTAATCCGCAAACTCGTCAGTGGTCATGTTTTCGCTTTTGAACTGTCCAACCATCTCCCAGTACCTATCACCAATGCGGATGATTTTCTGCACCTGTTCATCGGTCAGGTCTGCATCGCACCGAAGATTCTGGATCAGTGCGCCCCATGTGGCGGTGACACCATCCAGAGCCATGCGAAAGCCGTACAACTGGTTCTGCCGTGCAATTTTGCGGAGGTTGGATGACATTGCCTGATTGCCATTCGAGGGGCGGTTTCTGCGCTTATTCATCTGACTGCTCCTTATCGGCGGAAAGCTCGAATGTAACTTTTAGCTTCTTGTTTCCAGTAACGCCCCACACTTTTTCGAGTTTCGCTTTGTCTAAACTATCCATTTCAATAACAAAATGAGACAGAACAGCGGAGACCGCTTCATCGGTCACATCAGACTTGCTTCTCCATAGTTGCAATCCATCTTTCCGTTGCTTCATCATCGTTCCGGCATAGATGGTTCCGAATAGCCCACATCCAACATAATATTCAGCCATTTTTATTCTCCTTTGCTTCAAGGCGAGAGAGCCAACGGGCTTCCTTTTCGTGTTGCATTTTCTGCATTCGATCAAAGGCTGCATCGTCCAAGTCCAAAGCAATACTGCAGTTCACAACATCTGCATATTCTTCCTCAAATGCCTTTCGGCATTCTTTCACGCTCTTCGGTGTCGGGTTCGTGCCATCCAGCGCACGGCGCAGCTTCAACGCAGCCTGTGCCAGCTCGGATGCTTCTTCTGCCAACTGCGCCAAGATTTCCGTCTCGGGCAAGATGTCTGAAACTTTCTTGCTCACTTCTGTTCTCCTTTCAGTCGATGTACCGCCATGCAACGATTTTGACATCACTTGAAACCCACTCACCACTGCTTTGAAACCAGCGTTTATCGTTATATCTACGGTACGCAATGTCGAGGTCTCCATTTTCAAGCTTTATTTCGACAGCCGCTCCACATTGCGGTTGAGTAGTCATGTTTTTCCATTCGTTCTTGTTTTCGTTGTCTGGTTTTTCTTTGTTTGGCTCTAACCAGTCATTCAGTTCTTTCATGCAGGACGGACAAAGTTGAATCGGTTCTTCGCCCAGTCCAAAACGGTTGTGTTCCACCGTGCAATCTAAGAACAGAATCGAATTTGCAGTACCGTAGCAATCGTTTATGTCATGCACTTTCCGATTAAAAATCTCACCGCACCTGTCGCACTTAAAGACAACACTCACTCTTTTATTCCCTCCATTCTTGAACCACAGTTAGGGCAATAATCAAAATCCGATACACGTTCATACGGCGAGAGTTTGTATTCTGCTCTGCATTTGTCACACTCGATTGAGTTGCTTTCATGGTCGTAAATCCATTTTGCTTGTCGTTCCTGTTCTCCTTTCAACCAATCGTTCAGCTTTGCCATGCAAGAGGGGCAAAGAAGAACGCCCCACCCTTCTTCCCCTCCAATTATTGGACGAACTTCAATTTTCCTATTCATTTTGTTCCATTCTTCAAGCGTAAACGTTTCGCCACACCTATCGCATACCATTGTCATTTTCACCACAACTCCCAACTAGCCTTGAGTTCTTTTCCGATTTCAACAGAAAGTTTCTTGATGATGATTCTTGCGTGTTCATACTGAGCTTTCACGCCGTATGAATAATCTGCGACGACCTTCTTCGGGCTTTCATCTCTTCTCATTTTCTTTTTAAGGTTTTCTTCGTTCTCCATAAGGAGTTCGTTTTGGTACAACCCCAGAAGCCTTACCAATTCTTGTTTTTCAGACAGTTGCATTTTCCTTCTCCAATCTCTTTAGCAGCCCATCCACTTCATACCGCCAATGGACACGCAGTCTTTTTGCCTTGACCTCTATCCCCTCTTGCTCTGCCCACTGCCAAGGGATGCTCTTCCGGCTTTCGTTGTAACGGAACGCCAGAACTTTGCTGGCAGAGATTGCAAAGGTGCGGTTGACCGCCCGATAGTTGACTATCACATGGGCTGTTTGACCGCTGTACCCCATCGCTTCCACCATGTCTGTGATGTGCTTTTCCTTGCGGTACTTGCACTTTGCCTTGTCGTACTTGCCGAACATCTTTTCCAGAGGGATAGAGGGCGTTTCGATGGTTTTCAGCTCAAACAGGTGGTTCATCGGGTATCGGTACACAAGGAAGTCGCAGATGTTGTCAATGGAAAACGACAAGTTCTCGTTGCCGCCGTAGTAGGTGGCAGCACTGTCTTTCAGGCGGTAGCACCACGCATCGGATGGAACGGATGCCTTGAAGTCTGCTTCAAACTGCTTGCCGGTGTTCATGCGTTGTCCTCGATTTTTTTGGCTTCTCTGATACGCAGCCGAGCAAGTTCGCTATTTGCATATCGCAGTTGCCAGCTACCAAACCATCCTTTGTGAACAAGTTTTCCGGCGCAGTAAACAAACTCCTGCTTCATCAAGTCATCAAGTGAAATGATGTAACAGCCCGGCTTGTATTTCCTGCTCATTTATTCTCCACCATCCTCATCGTTCACGATTTTCGGAATTGGCATCCAGAGCCTTACCTTTCCTCGATTATTTTCTTCCGTCCACTTTCCGTCCTTAAACTCTCTCGTTGAAACACAATCGTCCCAATGCCAAAATTTGTATACAGCAAAGTAGATTCCGTCTTTTTCTGGTTGCGAATCTTTCACGCTAATCCATCTTTGGGTCGGATTTATCGTCGGAAGCTCTTTCAGATGTTCAAGTTCAGCTTTCCACGCATCAACAGACGGAAATCGAATGCCAACTTCATCTCTCCTTGCCAAATTGATAAGCCCGGCTAGGTACTTTTCCAGCGGTTCAACGTCAACAAGTCTGCTCATCCTCGTTCACCTCTAAATTCATGGAATATGAGTTGCTTTGTCAACAGGCTTTTCCATTTCCTTCATAATCCGTTTGTGTTCTTCGATTGTCATATTGTTCGGGAAGAAACACCTGTCAACCATTTCAAACGGCTTAATATAATGGTCAAGAACATCTCGTGCTTCTTTTCGTGCCTTTTCAGCACACATTTCGATGTAATCATCTTCAGTCATGTTGTAGTCAGTAATGCAATCAACTACCGAAGAAAACCTGCACAATAGACCATTAGGCTGCCTTGCAATAAACGCTCCCATTTATCGTTCACCTCTAAATTCATTTCCGAGATACCGTTTCTTGCCACGCTCCCGGTGCTTGTCCTCGTAGTTTCTGTGATACACGCTCTGGCTGTGGTTCAGCTCATACACGAACGCCTTGCGTTCCTCGAAGTCTTTCTTCTTTGCCTTGTACTTCTCGCAAGTGTCGTGGCAGGCTTGGTGGCGCGATGTGCAGTTTAGACAGCAGGTAATCATCTTTCCAAACGCCCGTCCAGCCAGATAGCGCAGCTCTTATATAAGGTAGGCGGTCAAGACGAAGGAACTTCTTCGCAGATGGTTTCGAGTTCTTCAACATCTGCTGGCTCAAAAACAAGAGATGCGCCTTCGCATTCATATTTCTTTGCTTCCCAGTCCACTTTGAATTTTTCAAAATCGTTCTTGTATCGAGGGAACGGATGCGTTTGCTCTGCGTAATAAACGCCCATCATAACTTTTTCATCATCTTCTGGCTTCCAGCTTTCGAGATGATAACTTTCGTGGTTGTCATACTCCCAAAGGGACAGTTCAACAATCAATCCAGAAAAAGCATCGTACATCTGTTGGAGACTTTCAAAATCCCGATAAACCAGCCCTTGCCCCTTGTGGGATTCTTTGATTTGTTCGATGCTTTTCCCGCCAGTTTTCAGGCGGCATCGAACTACTTTCGGACGGTAAAACATAGCGTTCCTTTCTCGCCTTTTGTTCCGGTAGCGTAACCGTTAGTTAAAAGGGAGCGAACCGTCGTCCTCAATCACGGAAAAGTCATCGTTCACACTCTGCGAGTAGCCGGAGCCAGACCCACCAGACAGCGTTTTCTTCGGTCTGACTTCATAATCGCCGGAACGAATCTTGTCCACGCTGGTAAAGCGGTCAACAACGAGCTTGGTCTTGACGTTGCCATCGTTGCCCATGTACTCTTCCTCACGGAGAACCACGCCGACCAGCTTGCCACGCAGGGCCTTTTCATCGTTGTTGAACTTGTAGCCGGGATTGGACTGCTCCACAGCGGTGATGAAACCCTTGAAGAATGGCAGCGCCTTCTCTTTGTAGCTCTTGATGGTCTTGCCGCCCCATGCCCATTCGCCCGGATTCAGCTTACCGCGCTCGATAAGGGAAGCTGTCTGCTCACGCCAGTAACCCTTGAACTCGCCCTCTGCGACTTCCCACTCGATGTTCAGACGCTCCTTTGCGGGTTCGTCCGTTGCCTTGCAGATACCGGCAACATAGCCGCCAACAGGCAAGTCACGGCGTTCGGTGGCTTCCTGCACGTCATTCCAGTTGATGTTCTTCATCTGTTACTCTCCTTTGCTGTCCGGCTGAACCGGGATGTTGTAATACTCACGGATGGTCTTGTCTACGGCGGCGAGGTCGTTCTCGATCAGTGCATCGTTGAACATTCCCAGAGGGGTTTTCACGGTGTCCATCCCATCATTGCGAGTGCTGAACAGGTATCGCCCATCCTGTACAACGGTTTTCAGGACGATGGTGAAGTACCCCTCCACGCAGACCTTCTCGTCCAGCAGCTTACCGATGGTCTTGAACTTCTCGCCACCGTCTCCGTCACGCTCGCTGTGACCGAAAAAGTAGACCACAACATCATCCGGCAGTTCTTTCGCCCGCATCAGCAAGGTGTTGAAGTTGGCTGCCATGTCGGTAAACTTCTGGTATCCAGCGACCTTTGCGTTCCGCATGAACTCGCCAGTCATAAGGTAGGTGGCATCGTCAATGACGATGGACTTACGCTTGGTGCTGTGGATTGCAGCATCAATCTTGCCGTAGTCGTTTGTGATATAGGTTTTCATGTTGCTGCGGAACGGCAGCGGCTTTCCAAGCACGTTGATAACCGCAACCTGTTCCGGGTCAAAGTTCCGAAGCGAAGCGGATTTACCGCTGCCGGAGTGACCGTAGACCATTACTAATACTGCCATTTTTCTTTCCTTTCTTCGGCTTCATTAGGCTTCATTGTTCTTACTTTGGCTTAACTTGGCTGTACAAAATCAACCAGCCATCAGCTCCTCCAACTGTGCCCGGAGGTCTTTCAACTCCGCTTCCCTGTCCTCGATTTCAGACCGCAAGTCCTCAATCTCAGCCAGCCGGTCAGCTTCTTTGGCTTCTGCTTCCTGCTCATGGGTCAGGAAATACACGCCGTCCTCCGGCTCTGTAACGCCACCGAACCTGTCAAGGTTAATCATCTTTTGGTCTCCCCCTCTTACGTTTCTCTTTGATTTGCAACGCACTGTACCACTGGTCTTTGTCAATTTCGATGGTAGACCACCGATGGTTACAGACAAGGCACTTTTTTCTGCGAACGATGCTGTCGTGGTCTGACCGGCTGTCAACCGTTGTAATGTTGTCGCTACCGCACACTGGGCATTTCACCGTACATCCCTCCACTTGTTAGTATGAGCGGGAATGCGGTTCAACTTCCCCATCCGTTCGTTATCTTCGTGCTCTTTTTCCGAGCTCACTCCAAGCGCACACAAAACCAGAGCGGTGGCTAGTAACATCAGCGAAACAAATGCCCATCCAAGCATCTGTACTGTACTCTCGCATCCATTTATTGTATCGCCACAGCTAACGGCTACGATTGCGGCGACGATACCAAGTATGGTAAGCACGTTTCCTTTTACGGTTTTCATTTTGTCCCTTCTTTCAGAATGATATCGAATAAAAATGGTTTGCTTGCATCAATCACGACTATTGCATTTAGCACTTCAGCTATTTTTGCAAGCGTATCAGCCTTAACGCCCGTCTTGTATGGCGCTTTATTCGGGCTTGTAATGTTGTATATCGTTGGAGCCGACACGCCACTTCTGCGGATAAGCTCCGATGCCTTCATATCGCGTTCTTCAAGAGCGGCTTCCAGCGTCATGCCTTTTCCTCTGTGTTCTTTGATTCTCTGCGTCTGAAAATCCAACCGGTTGTCATCAAAGCGCCAACACCTATGATGTACCATGTCGCCTTAGCTCCGACTAAAAGCTCGATGTGATGCACCAGCCAGAAGTTCAGCAGAAACACTGCGAGAATAAACGCTAAGACAATGCCCCAGATCATGGCGATTTCTACAAGTGCTTTCATTTTTCTCCTTTCGTTTTTGAATGTTTTTCAGCCGTTCCTTTTCACGGCTGTGCCAACGGATTTCCCGCTGGTCGTAGTATTTACCATTCATAAGTCAGTTCCCCTGTTGCAAGCATCCTCGATACCTCACCGTAATGCTTGCCCATCTTATCTGCAAGAGCTTGAACCTGCCCTATGGATGGAATCTTTTTTTCTTCCAGTGCTTTCTCGTTTAAGGCTCGTTCTCTTCGTATGCTCTGATGTTTCGCAATACTTGCAAAAGCTGCATCTTTCGCGCAATCTTTGTGGTACTTTTGTGCCGCAGACATTTTAATCATTGGCTTACCGCACCATTGGCACACGGTTTTTACTGGAGTGAACCCACGTCCTGAACTCAATGCTTTACGTCTCGCGCGCTTTTGTTCGCACGAGGCATCCCTTTTACATTGTGTGCAATATTTTTTGCGTGGGTTTACCCTACCCAAAAAAACTCCGCAGCGCTCGCAATATTTAATCTCCATCTTCATTCGGTTTACCCGCTTTTTTTGGCTTCCCGATTGTGCCGTTCAAAGCACTGGTTGATGGATTTCTCCATCCATAGCACCTTGTTAGCATCGTTTCTGGATACGCCAGCAGCCATTGCAAGCTTTAGCCTGCGCTTACGGCTTTGCGCTTTACGAAATTTCATCACCAGCACTCACCAGCCTTATCTATGATGAACTTCGGGACTTCCTTTCCTGTGGCAATGCACAGCGCAACTAGCTTTTCGACCCAGATGTCAAACAGGCTTTCTTTTGGCATATAGCACTGGCCAACGCAAGGCTCCTTAAAGCTTTTCCAGATTGTCAGGCCGACAGCGCCATCCGTAACCGTCCATATCATACTGTAGCCTTCATTGCACAGGTTGTGCAAAATGTCTCGTGCTCTGCTTTTGGCTTCGTTGATTTCAAAGGCATCCCAGCGCTTTTTGCTTTCTTCGTAGGCCTTGACCGCCTCGTCAATGGCGTGGTGCGCTTCTTCCGGGTGCTCAAGGTCAACTTCAACCTTTAAAGTGATAAACCGCCTCATGTTCAGTCCTCCTTCTGCTCGATTTCAAGAATCTTGCAGATGCTCTGGATAATCTTCTCCGGCTTTCGCTCGCCACGAAGAATCTTGTAGAGGTACGAATCGTCAAGGAACAATCCAGTATCGCTTTGAACCGCCTGAATCAGCTCCGTTTGCTTCATACCTCGCTGCAACAGCTTCATCTTCACTTCCAGCTCAAAGCCAGAACGGAAGTTTTCTTTCAAAATTCCACCTCCATTTGCTAAAATCTATTGACAAGTACGGAAAACTGTACTAATATAAGGGTGTAAAGAGTTTATACCGTACAGTGTTCTGTACTGCCCATGTCTGTATTATAGTACAGACTTCTGTACAAGTCAACTCTTTTGTACAAAATTCTGTGCATTTGTATACTTGCACAAATATGGGAGTGTTCTTATGTCGGACTTGTACAGCAACATCCATACACTCTGTGAAAAAGAGGGCATTAAAGACGGAACCCTTTGTAGCAACATTGGGATTCGCCGCAGTTTTCTTTCCGAATTGAAAGCTGGAAGAACCAAGAGCCTGTCCGCAGAGGTTCTTTCTAAAATTGCAGCCTACTTCAACGTATCGGTAGACTACCTTCTCACTGGCGAACAAAAAGAAAACCCGCCCCAGCAGCCGCAAAGTGAAGTCGATGCAGCAGTGGAACGGATTAGAAAAAAGCTTGAATCTATGCCGACAGCGCAGCGTGAAGCGCTGATGAACCTGATCGAGAAGATGTGAGGTAAGCCCGTGTATTACTTGTTGTGCGGCTGCGCCTTTTGCTTTTGGTTCATGCAGGCCTTGTTAAAAGGCAATGACCGTGTGCTATATGGCAACAGCAGAAAATATCGTTACCGTAGAAACCGAAAAAAGAAATGGTTCTGACCCGGTAAAATAAAAACCCCTTGTGCCGGGCTGGTGTAGCTCTGCGCAAGGGGTTTTCTGTTATTCTAGGCCTAAGGCTTGCTCCGCTGCCGGAATCTTATCAGGGTGTTCCAACAGCCATGCGATAAACCTGTCAATCTTAGCTCTTTCTTGTTCGCTCATTGCAGCATATCCTCCCGATCAGTAAATACGATTGTTCATTTGATACGATTATACATCTTTCAGTTGTATAGTCAATACAATTTGAACAACTTTGCAAAAATCGAATGTTTTCTTCGCATCCGTTACTTTTCATCGGGGAAGCCACGAGCGTTCAAGTCAAAAGGGACAACGCCTATCCATTTTTCCTCCAATCACAGCTCTACGAGCTGTCCGTCAATGCGTTCGATGTTATCTGCCGGGTCGCGCCCATCGTCTAAGGCGGCTACGGCACGTTCTAGGATGCCTTTCGCTTCGAGGTAAGCATCTTTATCAGCTTCGTACCCAGAAAGGCTCAGGACAAGCTCCAGCGTCCGTCTGCGGGCGTATGGGACAATCAGAGCATCTACAGTTCGGTTCATTAGCTTTCCTCCCATGGTTCAGGTGTGTGTGGCTGCCCATCGGTAATGCTGGCGGGCATTCCGTCGATGATTGGCATACGTTCATGGTTCCAGATTGCAGTTTCTTTCATTTTGTGTTTCCTTTCTATTTGGAATTTTTTGACAATATAGTTATAACACAGGCTGCTGTTGGTTCTCCATAGCAGCTTTTTCCATTTTTTGGCTTGTCGAATCCGGCAGTTTTGCAGAATTTTGTTGAAAGGGCGTGAATTTATGGATGAATATTTAGTAAGAACGGCCAAAGCATTAGAGATGGCACGGATGCACTCTGGTCTAAGCCAGCAGAAGCTGGCGGCACGGATGGGCATAAATCGTGGCACGGTCGCCAATTGGGAGCAAGGCCTGGCAGCTATTTCCCTGCCAACGGCTATGCGCTGGTTTACCTGCTGTGGTGTATCGGCGGCTCGATACATGGACGCTTGCATTTACCCGGGGCTGCTGGAGCATTTGGAAGATGACCTTCCTGGTCTGGAGAAGCGGCAGATTCTCATAGATGCTATGATGGAATGTTCTTCCTATGAGATAGATGCCTTGTTGTATATCCGGTACGGAGATCACGGCTCAGACCATATGGGTGTGCTGACGGAGGTTCTGGCAAACCTCCACACACCGTTGAAGGACAGGGTCTCTGTTTGCCGGATGGTATCGGGCAACTACGAGATAGCGCAAGCTACCGGAACAGACCCAGACCCGAATGGAGCCGCCCCGAAGATGGAAATTCTCTATCAGGCGCAGGACGCTGGAACGGAAGCTGCTATGAAGTCCAACGATTCTTATACCGTGAATCCAAATAATATAACTGGCTGATTGTCGAATTATCGCAGTTTTTGAAGAACATTTTATCCACGTTTATCCACTTTTTGTACACGTTTCATGCAGATTGGGTATACCTTCGCCTTGTCAATTTGTCCCCCATAGGCTATGAATCGACAATATTTGCGCGGAATAAATAACGTAGTAGCGATAATACGCAGCTTGCATTTAATCGGTTCGTCAATCCGTCCCCCCATAACATCGGCTTAAAAGTTTTTCATCCACATTTTGTACACGTTAGAAAGCGCTAACAACGTAAGCACGTTTAATTTTGCCCCATTTCATGCAGATTTAGTATACCTTTAGTTCATACATGGTGCACACATAGTTAAACATCATTGTACAATAACAACGTATTATCGCATATTTGTGTTTTGCGCAATAAAACCGCTATCGAAAGAACGCTCTGTGCAGTTTTTGTATACCTTTCCATCCACTTTTTGTCCTCGTTTAACGTGCCTAACCGTAGATGGTGCGCCTCTCGGCTTGCTTCTAGCTTGCATTTATTGGCTTTGGATGCTATTGTTTTCAACAAGATTTGAAAATTCAAGAAGTGTGTGTTGAAAAGTGTCTGCTTCTTTGCTATTTAGTAGATGTTATTTATCTCTCTTGTTTAGTATCTTGTTTAATATATGTAAGGAGGCATACCAAATCTGCACGAAGGTATACTAAAACTGCATAGAGGTATACAAAATCTGCACGGACAGGTATACCAAATCTGCATGATGGTAGAAATGAACTCTTGATAATTCAACCGTGTTGTGATATACTGGTATCAACAAGTGGGAAGGATGTGAGAACTTGGGAGACTTGTCAATGAACAATCTCGTAGAAAAGAGCAAGGCTCTTGTGTGGGCAAAGTTCAGGGACTATACCGCTGGAGAACTTCGTCTGCTAGAAGTATACCTGTCAAGAATCAACCCTCGCGACCCTGAAAGTGCAACTGTTCAGTTCACACTGAAAGAATACTGTGACTTTTTGGGTATCCGTCTGAACAGTAAAGATTTGAAGCAACAGCTTAGGCACTTCATTGAGAACACAGTAGCCGTCCCTCTTGAAGGGAAGGACGAATACACTCTGTACACCCTGTTTGCTATGGCGCAAATTCGATTTGACCCGGAGTGCTTTACATACATGGTCTCAATCAGATGCAACCCTTTGTTGCAGCCTGTGTTCTTTGATATTGCAGAAAAAGGGTATGTTCGGTATCGTCTGCGATACACGGCAAGCATGAAGTCTCAGTATAGCATATTGCTTTATTCAATTCTTCGTGACTGGATGAACATGGGGTCGAAGGGGCATGAAATCAGCATCAAGAAGCTGAAGGAGCAACTTGGTGCGACAGCAAGCAGTTATGACCAGTTCAAATTTTTTAGAGCAAAGGTCTTGGATGTTGCCGTTGCTGAAATCAATGAAATATCCGACATTTCTGTGTCGTATAAAAAACGGACTGTTGGGCACAGAACAGTATCGATTATCTTTGACGTAAAGATAAAACGCTCTGAGCCGGTCATAGATGCCGAATCCAGCGAGATTGAGACAACCCCATTAAGAGACGTCTCTGACAACGAAAAGCCTGTAAAAAGCCCTAGAAACGGCGCATACGAAGATGTTGACTGGGCAAGCCTGATGCCGGGCGTTGACGAAAAGCAGTGTGCAAGCATTGCAAGGTCTGTTGCAAGGCGAATAAAATCTGAATACCCGAATATTCGCAAAGACAAGAAGAAGGATGCTGTTGTGAACATTGTGCAGGGCGCATACGAGCAAGCCGTAAAGGGCAAACCGGATGTTGAAGTGCCAGAAGCTTACCTTCGAACGGTTATCAAGGATTCTCAGTTAAGCAAGTTTGCGACATTCGGGTTCGATTATCTTGAATAAAGAAAGAGTGATAAAATGGCAAAAATCATAGCTGTCGCCAACCAGAAGGGCGGCACAGGAAAGACTACCACAAGCACCTGTCTGGCCGGTGCGTTGCAGTTGCTCGGAAAGAAGGTACTGCTGGTGGACTGCGATGCCCAGTGCAACACAACGGATACCTACGGAGCACAGACAGAGGACGTATGCACCTTGTTTGATGTGATGACCCGGCAAGGTACGGTCGAAGAAGGAATCCAGCACTGTGAAGCTGGTGACATTCTTCCGTCCGACAACGCATTGAAGGACATTGACGAGCAGCTTGTCCGGGACATGGGCAAGAACTTCAGATTGCGAGAAGCCCTTGAAAGCGTATCTGGGCAGTACGATTACATTGTGCTAGACACTCCCCCGCAGCTTGGTCTTGCGCTTGTGAACGCGCTGATCGCCGCCAACAGCATCATCGTTCCCATCACAGCAGACCGATACGCACTGGCTGGTTTGAGCCAGCTTTCGCAGACCATCGGCGATGTTCGCAGATACTTCAATCCGACTTTGAAGATTGAAGGTCTGCTTCTGAACCAGTACAAGAGCCGTGAGAACCTGTCCAAAGAGGTTGTGGAGCAGCTTCCTGTAATTGCACAAAGCATGGGAACAAAGCTACTGGACGTGAAAATTAGACCGTCTATGGGCGTTCGTAAGGCACAGGCAGAGCGTCACAGCCTGTTCAGTGGTGACACGGCAAAGAGTACCAGCGCAGAGGATTTCAAGGCGTTGGCGAAGATGATTGTAGAGGGGGATGTGTAGTGAATGTAGTTAGATATAAAGAGTTGGAAAAAGCCGAGTTTGAATTGCAAAGCAAATTCAGCTCGAAAGATGTTATGTTTTTCCGCCGAGGGGATGGAATAGACAATCCGATTTATTATGTTGTTTCGCAAAGACATTGTGGGGCGTTAAGTCCCGAAGAAGCCATAAAAGCCGGAAAAGTTTTGATTGAAGCTGGAAATGCGGCGAAATCTTTTCGGTACAACGGGTATTTTATTGATTGGAGTGACACACAGTGAAAAAGTCCAGCAAAAAAACATCCGGCTTGTTGGGCGGGTTTGATTTCCAGCCTATTTCTTCGGGGCGGGCATTAAGCCAAAGTGAGCCAAAGGAAGAAGAAGTAAGCCAAGCAAAGCCGAACGAAGCCGAACAAGAACAGATTGAGCCCAGTGAAGCCACAGGCAGCCATGCACAGCCTAATGAAGCACGGTTAAGCAATATTAAGCCGAAGCAAGCCAAAGACAGCGGAACACAGCCAAACAATGCAGTAGTAAGCGAAAGTAAGCCAAAGAAGCTGAAACAGGCGAAAGAAGTTCAACGTCTTATCGAACAAGGCGATGTTCCAGGAGCACTAGCAGAAGCTGGTTTGACAAAGAAAAAAATCCCGATGCCGGAATCGCATCAGGGCGTTGCAAGCGGTGATGGCAAGCGTTCTAAGCGCATTACCATCCTTATGAGCGAGGAAGAACGCAAGTACATCAACCGTGAAGCAAGACGGCACGGAATGACCATCGGGCAGTATGTGTACGCTCTGGCTGCTGCTGCGGCAGACGGAAAGATTGAATTGGAGGATTTTTTAGATGAATGACGTGTGGACTGATATTGGGCAGAAATATGAAGCAATGGCAAATATGGGATGCAAGCCTTATGGTTTCAAGCGAGTTCCATTAAATTTTGTGTTTGATGAAGATAAGTCGGTGAAGTGGAACAAAGAACAAGCGCAAAAGAACAACGATGATTACGACAATGAAGTTAAGCGACTGAATCAAGAAAAAATGAAGCGCAGGGATGAAATCTACGCAGAGATTTATAAGACGATTCAAGAAGAAGTCGGTTTTGGGATTTCAGAAAAGAAAGCGGCAAAAATTTGGCGGTACGCTTACGATAGAGGGCATTCAGCAGGATGGTATGAAATAATCATCAATTTGGAAGAAATTGAAGAACTCGTAAAGTTCGTATTAGGTAAAAAAACTGAGTTGGAGGATTTCTTAGATGAATGATAGTGAACGACGCCTTATTCGATTTGTTTGCGATGGTGATATGCGAAACGCGCAAAAAGCTGTTAAAATCATTTTGAATTCCATATCATCCAAAAAAGATGAGCAGTTCAAAGAAAATATGCTTCGCAAGTTGGAAAGCAAAAGAGAATTTATTGAATTGCCATATAACTTACAGCATCTTTTGATCGCAGAGGATACAGAAGAATTTCCAGAAGCAAGATTCCTTCTTAGGAACGAAGAAAAAAGTATAACGCAGAAAATCATTGCTATTTATCGAGCATCTGAAAAATTGAACGAAATGGGCATTCCTTATTTGCCAGCATTGATGCTTTATGGACAAAGCGGATGCGGAAAAACCATGCTGGCTAGGTATATCGCTCATAAAGCAAAACTTCCGTTTTTGAGGATTCAATTTTCAAGTCTAGTTGATTCGCACTTAGGGCAAACTCAATCTAACCTTGCGAGAATTTTTGATTATGTGAGAACCGCTCCTTGCGTTCTTTGTTTTGATGAAATAGATGCGGTCGGAATGGCTCGTGGGCAAAACGATGACGTTGGGGAAATGAACCGTGTGGTTATTGCGATTATGCAAGAAATGGATAGATTGCCGAATAATGTCATCATTATCGGAACGACAAACCGATTTGATAGGATTGACCCTGCGCTTACAAGAAGATTTCCGTTGCAATACGAATTAAAGCCGTTGTGCCGTGCGGATGCAGAAATACTTTCCAAAAGGTTCTTTGAATATGCAGGAGCACAATATGAAAACATAGCTTATGAAGACCACGTCCCCGCATCTACTGTTATCAAAGAATGTACAGAACGAATTGTAAATCAAGTTCTGAATCAAGAGGATTTCTTGGAGGATTGACGAATGGGCGTAACCATCAAATGCAAAAAGACTGGGCGTGAAATGGATGTGGGCTATTTCGGGTTTTTCAAGTTGAGAACGAAGGTTGCAGAACTTGTTGGTTCGGAAGTCGGAGAGCACTATAAAAAACTTGATGACATTCTCGACATACCATCTCCCGAAAAAGAACACGTTCTAGAATCATACAATGACGAAACAGAGCGATTGGTTGAAAGCAAAATGCTTCCGATTAAAATTGCAGATTTCCTTTATCAATCGGACTGTGACGGAAAAATCCGATAAGGTGCCTGCAAGGAAATCTTAAAAGTTATAGGTGATTATGACGATAGCATTATTTACGGATATGCTGGTAGAGAAAACCCCGCAAAGTTCAAAGACTTCAAAGAAATCCTTCAAGATTGTGTAGGCAATAAGTGCTTTATGATTTGGAGATAACAATAAACCCCTGTGTAGTCACAATGACCGCACAGGGGTTCTGTTTTACTTATCAGCAATGCAATCCCAGTAGAGATACGCCTTGCCATCTGCAGCATCTGCGTCTTCAAGGAACGCCTTTGCCATGTCAGCGTAGAAGCCAGGAGTGTCAACGGACTGGCGCTTTGCGACCTGACAATAATCCGAGTACATCATGTTCATAACAGCCCAGAAATCGTTCGGGTCACAGGTGATATTGCGCTGTTTCGCAACGTCCTGTGTCTGTTCCAGCGTCCAGTGACAGCCCTTCGTGCCATCAGCGTTCACCATGCTGTCGCACCATTCCTCTGCTTCATCATGGGTGAGGTGCTGGCGCGGCATCTTGATGGAGCGGCCATCTGCACCGCCACGCTCATACTGCCCAGACCGCTTGTTCCAGTCACCGTTCTGCGAGAAGCCAATTTGCGGCATTCTGCGCCCATTCTCTACGTCAGGGTAGCGGGGGATAGGGTAGGGGTCGATGTAGCGGTTCTCTTCCTGCGGATAGTAGGGATAACGGTCGTTGCCGCCTTCCAGTTTACGCAGACGGCGTTCCATCTCACGCTCCCTGCGGTCACGCTCTTCCTCAAGGCGGTCACGCTCCGGCTCACGGTCTTTGTCGTGGTCGCGGAGCATCATCATGCGGCGAAAATTAGTCTTGCCCATAATCTATACCTCCTCAAGAAATGGACGCGGGCGCACCAGCGTGGGAGCGGCAGAAGCAGCCAAGATACTTGAACGTGCCGGTGCCGGTCGCAGACGTTGCAACGCGGGTAGCGTAGCGGGTGCGAGTGTGGATGCTCTCGGCGGTTGCCTGAGCGCAGTTGCAGTCGGTCAGAGGGTATGCGGTCGTCCCTGCACCGATGGTGATAACCACAGGGGCGTTGATGGTGGTCGTGTCCGGTATGCTCTGGGCAACCACAATGCAATACTTCTCTCCGTTCTGGTATGCACCAGCAGGGATGTTGATAGTCAGCGTATCGTTGGCGAAAGTGACCGCCTGACTGATGACCAAGTGCGGGCAGAGTTTGCAGCTTGTTTTGCAAGCCATAATGTTTTCCTCCTAAAAAATCAGGGGCAGAGGTGTATCACCCCTGCCCCGATGGTTCACCCGGTGTTATCGGGGAGTGTGTAGGTTAGCAGCAGCCGCAGCAGTTCACGCCCACGTTAGGGTTTGCCACCTGATAAGCGGGAATCGGACGAGGATTGACCCGGTTCAGAATGGTATCGGTCTGCTGGGACATCACGGTGGTCAGAAGCGCATTCTGGCGATCCTGAGAAGCCGCGAACTTCAGGCTCTGGTTCTCGGCGGTCAGAGTTGCAATCTTATCCTGTGTGAAGTAGTCCATCATGCTGCGGAAGTTGGCGTTGCAGTTGTCCACAATGGCACGGGCGTTGTCTGCGATAGCCTGACGGGTAGCGCAGTCCTGCTGTGCGATGGTGTACTTCAGGTCGCCGATCAGCTGCTTGTTCTCGCAGCAGCAAGATGCCAGCTGCGTAGCAAGAGCGGTCTGACCCGCCTGCCGTGCGTTGCCCTCCTGCATGATGGCAAGGCTGATAGCGTTGTCACCGTTGGACACGCTGCGTTCCAGACCGTTCACGAGCTGTGCGTTCTGGTAGCCAAGCTGACAGATGGCACTGTTCACACCAGCAAAGCCGTTCGCGATGTTGGCGTTGAGGCCGTTGATCTGCGCCAGCTGGTCATACCCCAGAGAGCAGATACCGCTCTGGATACCCGCCAGAGAGCGGGAGGTATCCTGCTGGTAGAAGCCCTCAGACAGAGCCGCGCGGGTGTCTGCACCGCCCTGACCGGTTGCGCCAGTGCCGACCAGATAGGGGATGTAGGCGTTCATGCCGTTGTCACCACCGTTCCGGCCATAGCCGTTTGTGCCCCAGCCGAAAATGATGGCGAGGATAATAACCGCCCACAGACCTTCGTTGCCGAAGAATCCGCCGTTGTTATTGCCACCGTCCTGCCCAGCCAGATAGCCAGTTGCAAAATCGTCCATAACAAAACTCCTTTCAGTTTTGCGTATGCTATCCCACCGCCGTATGCGATGGGCGAAGCCAAACAAAAGCGGTTTTTGTCAAGTCCGCAAAACTGAGAAGCGTTTCGCTTAGAGGAATGCTTATTTTAGGATCGTTAAGTCAGCTTGGAGGGTTGTCTTTTTTATCTTTTGGGTCATCCCACTTTTTGCTGGCAGCACCGAAAATGAAGCCAAGCATTAAAGGAACCCATATTTTGTCATCGCCACACAGATTGTTGATGTCAAAATCTTTTTCGGAATGGCTGTTTTCAAAATCATCCATTGCAAAGTCTCCTCACTTCGGAAGCGTCAAATTCAGGACGCTTGCCAGCTGGTTCAGGTCGATGCCACGCTCTTTGGCGAGGTTCTGCGCCATCGTTCGGAGTTGCGCTTCGTTTTTGCCCTGAATCAGGTTCAAGCCCTGCATGATGGGGGCATTCTGCCCGCTCAACTGCTGGATAAGCCCCATCGGGTTTTGCCCGGCACGAGCCAGATTTGCAAGCTGCATGATGGGGCTGTGAGTAATCATATCAAATGGAGAGGACATCGCTTATTCTCCTTTCTTCGCTGTGGCAGTGGGCTTAGAAAAGCTCTTCTGCCACTTTTCCAGTTCGTCCAGCCGATGCACAAGGGCGTTGTACTGCTCAATAGGCACGTACTGCTGTGTCGGTGCAGCGGTCTGCTGTGCCTGTTGTGCTTGCATCTGCCGCCATGCTTCCGGGCTGTAGAACTCCTGTACATAGGATTCACAGGTGTCCGGGTTGAGCCGCTTGCAATAAATCACACCGCTGCGCAAGTCCGGGCAGTAGGTCGGTCTGCCGTACAGGTCAGACGGTATTGCCAAAAACTCCTCCCTGCTGGAAACAGGTCTACCAAGCAACCAACCGCCATCTTGTGCCGACTGCTGAACAGGCTGTTGCCCATTCATCGGCTGCGGACGCTGCGGTTGTGCCTGTTGCATCTGCGTGTTGGGTAGGGGAGTGGCAAGCCCGACCGTACCCATGCCGCCGTAAGGATTGACAGGCTGCTGTGGAACGTAGGGCGCGCCGGGTGTCGGATAATAGCTCATAAAAACATCCCTCCTTGTGCATCCAGTGTACCGCATCAGCAAAAAGCGAAGGACAACGAAGCGACAACGAAGGACAAAAAAGAAAAGCGCCCACACAGCACAGGGCTGTATGAGCGCTCAAGTATTTGCACGCAACGCGTATAAAATTTTCAAAAAAGTCTTGACAATTATACGCAATGCGTGTATAATAAAGACAATGAAAGGCACCACACAAACACATGGAGACATGGAGGTAACAATTATGAAAAAGCTCACTGCTGACGAGTTTGCAACCAAGGTTATGGCCACCGGCACAGAAATCGAGTACGACAACGGCGTTTGGATGATCTACGCGCACCTCACCGATGATGGTGACGTCAAGACCTCTCATCTGGACGCTCGCGACCTGATGGTCACTACCAGCATCGAACTCACCGATGAAGAGGGCGAGGCTCTCATGAACGGCAATCTGGACGACGTTGAGAGACAGGCCGTAGTGGAAGACCTTTACCCGAAGTATCTTGAAGCTCTGTAAGATATGGAGTAAAGAAAAAGTCCCCAGCCGATGTGCGTACATCGACCGGGGAGATTTAAGAAGGAGAAGACTATGTATACTACTGCTGAACTCTTTGTTATGGCTACTGACCCGGAAGCGTCCAGGGCAGCGTTCCTCAACAGCATCACTCTTAGCGTCCCGGATGACGCTTCCGGCTGCATCGACTTGGATGCCGAGAAGGCAAGGCTGTCCACCATCTGGGATTTAGCTCATCTTCCAATGCGTGAGCTGGTAGCCCGCACTGGTCTGTCGCAGACCGCTTTTGCAAAGCAGGCGGGCGTCCCGCGGCGCACCGTGCAGGACTGGTGCGGCGAAAAGCGTGCGTGCCCCACATACGTCAGATTCCTGTTGGCAGAGCATTATAATCTGCTATAACCTTAACCGGATGAAATCCGTGGGCTATATATAACCGAAAGGAAGGCTTACATTATGGATAAAATTAAAAAACCCTATCTCATCACGGAAGATGGGATGAGCCACTATGACGAGTTCTGCACCACCTTGAGCGGAGAGCTCACCTCCATCCCGTCTCCATTTATGCCGAACAGGAAGCCGATGGTCAACAGCGATTTCCCCGAAGGCAGGGTATACTCTGTGACCCTGCGGGAAAAGGGTGAACTCGGTGCAGAAGCCACCGTCCGTTTTGTCACCTACGAAGAAGCCAGTCAGTTCATGCACAGCGTGTCCTGCCGTTGCAAGACGATAAAGGAAGCACTGGCACTGGCATAAAGAAACCCCCGATGCTCCAAGCGGAACATCGGGGGTTTATGCTGCCGAAACGGCAAAGTCTAAAATCAAGAGCGGAACTGCCCACAGGCAATGCCGCTCTCTACAAAGGCTATAGCCTTTCAAATATCCACCCTAATGAGCTTCTTCGAGAGGCCGTGTGGATTTGTTGGTTCAATTTTATCACACATCCAGCATTTTTTCAATGCCTTTCAGCCGGTAGCCTATCGCCGTCCGGCTGTAATGTGTCCGTGCTGCAATGTCCGGCAGCGGGAGCCGCTCAACGTACCGCAGTAAGGCTATCTTACGGTCTACCCTCCCAAGCGGTGCGCTTTTGATGGCTGCGGTCATCTGCTGTCGGTCAAGTCCTTGCAGCGCAGCGGGCAGCACTACACGAGCCGCCGCCACAGGCAGCACCGAGCCAGAAGGGCTGCGGCAGCTGTCCTGCATTGCGCTTATATACGCATTTTACCATATTAAGACCGCAAATTTGCATTTTTTTCTCAAATTTGAGCCTTAATACCCCGATTTTGTTGGTCTTAACAAAATCGCAGACCATTTTCGTGAGGTCACGAAATTGTTCTTGTGCAGCGAACATCTCGGTGACGTCACCGAGATGGTGGTATGTAGTGCTTGCCATGATATACTCCTTTCAGCGAGAAATAAGCGGGATAGCCCAGAATGGGAAGAAAATGCACCAGTATAAAAACCGGGTTTTGAGTTGAACTGCAAGATTTTCTTTTCCAATAGATTTGCAATCGCTTCTCCAAATAAAGAAGAAAGGCGTAAAAAGCAAAAGCTGTGCAAAAACAGCAACAGCTTCTGCAACAAAAAATGTTTTTAGATTCACGGCGCGCTCCTTACTTCTTTTCCAGCACCGCTTTCATGCGGTCGAAGAAAAACTGAATCACATTGCTCATGGTCTCCTCCATGATATCCTCCTTACAGTGTGTTTTCTTCAGAGTTCGCCTTGTCCTTCGCATCCAGTGCGTCGTAGTACGCCTGCGCCAGAGCCTCAACCTCTGCGATGTCGTCGGCGTCCAACAATCCGCTGTCCAGATGGGTGTACGCTTTGTCCAGCCAGTATGCCACATCACGCCCTGCGGCGATTTCCCTCTTGATGGAGCGCAGGGTCAGGTCATGCCGGGCTTTACTTTTGATAGCCATAGTCAGTCCTCCTTATGTGGTAGTCATGGACGCGATTGCGTCCTCAAGATTTTTGACGACGAGATTTACGTCCCGCTGGTAGTCCAACTTGATGCCAGCACCGTCACCCGCTTGCACTACCGTGTCAGGGCCGTAAGTGACGAAGGCTTTGTAAGCGGCAATTTCGGCAGGGGTGAGCGGGGTTTCGATGGGGGTGGCGAGAGTTTTGTAAAGCACAACATTCTCGTTGAACCACGTCTTGAACTCGTCCGGTGTAGTGCAAATGCCTAAAGACCGGGATATGTTAAAAATACTTTCACCCGCCGATATAAGAAAACCGTTTTCAATGCCCTTGTTGTAGAAGTCCATAAACGGGTAAGAGATAAAACGATTACACGGGCCGCCACTCTCGATGGTTGTATTAACAGATCCTTGCCATGTAAGAATTTGATAGCTGTAGCTTTTACTTGCGTCCCACCAATTCGGGTCACGAGACACAATACAATGTTCAATGGCAGCCTTTCCAATCCTCTGCACCTTCACCCCTCTCTCCAAGTCCATCTCGTCGCACACCCACTGCTGGCCGCTTTGGTCAATGTAGTTGCCGCCAGAGGTGACAGGGATGCCGGGTAAGCCGTTGGGTGTGGGGAGCGTGAGAGTTTGTGTTTTGCCGTTTCCATCGCTCAAGGTCACCGCCACGCTCCCGCCGTCACCAGCGCTCACGATAGGCACAGGGGCATCCGGTGTGGGTGTGCCGGCCTGCGTGCTCCGACCGTACACGGTCAGGCCGCACAAGGGCGCAGCGAAAGCGTCGTCAACGCTGAGCGGGTTGCCTGCCTCAGTGCCCACAAGGGCGTTTTGCCGCACCTTTACTGCGCTGATAGCGTCGCCTGTGGCTTTTGCGTCAGCGGCTTCGCCCTCGTGGGTGAGGGTGGTGTCAAGTGCTACGGCAGGGCCTTGAGGCCCGGGTTGCAGCATCAGGTTAAGCACCGGATTTTCAGGTGTGCCGGTAATGTCGGCGGAAGGCTTGTCTCCGCTGGACACCGTACCGATCGTCAGAACAGGCGTTGCACCGGTTTTGCCGGTTTGACCATTTAAGACATCGATTGTTTTTGTACCGTCTTTGTCAGTGATGCTGACACGATGGCCATTTTCGATGTCAGTTACAGTCACAACTGGGGATTTACCGTCATTGCCGGGCTCGCCTTTGAAGTCACCGCTTGCAATTTCGTCCTTCAGCTCCTGCAGGCTGCCAGCGGCTTCCTGAGCGCTCTGGCTGGCACTGCCTGCACTGGTGGCCGCTTCACTGGCGGCGGTCTGAGCGGCTTCTGTAGAGGCTTCCACCTGCTGGAGAGCCTCGTCCCGGGCTGTGTCCACAACCTTCGTGGCGGCGGCCTGCTTGTCACCGATGGCTTTCAGTGCGTCTTCTTTGGCGGTGATGGTGTCAGAAAGAGCCTGTCCGGCCTTTTTGGCAGATGCCCCGGCCTGCTGTGCTGCCGTCTGTGCATCGGTCTTGGCCTGCTCTGCGGCGGTGGCATCGGCGTGGACGGCATCCACCAGCTGCTGCCATGCAGGGGTGCCCGGCTCCGGCTCGGTGCCGTCCTCTGTGCCGGAGTTGGCGCTGACACGATACTGCAGGTCTGCGCTGGTAACGGTCTTTGTGCCGTCGCTGCCCTCAAAGGTGAGGCACCCGCTTCCGGGCTGTGCGGTCACGCTGGCGGGCACGTCCACAGAGCCGTCTACCACCAGCGAGGATGCCGGGTCTTTGCCGTCCTGGACATGCCAGAAGCAGCGGATAGCCAGCCCTTCCCACTCGCCGGAAACGGTGACGCGCAGGCGATACACGCCCCGGTTCTTGGTGTAGCCAAAGCGCACCAGCTGCTCATAGCCCGGCACTTTGACGACGCCATTGGATGCGAGAGATACGCTTTGCTCGATCATAAATTACTCCTTGTTGATGGTAGGCTTCTTTTCTGCCAGTGCCTTTTTCATCATGCTGACGGCCTTTTCGATCACACTGTCCAGTACTTCATCCGTGATGAAAGGCTTCAGCCAGTCCGGCAGTGCGCCGCGCAGCGCAGCAAAGACCTGTGCCTTTTTCTTGGCACCCTGACCGCTGCCCATGATGCTGTCCTCGGCGATGGTCACGAGCTCCAGTGCCCACTGCTTGACGTACTGCTTGTAGCCCAGCCGGATGGCACCAACGGCCAGCGCGGCAAAGCCGATGAGCATCAGTACCAGTGCGATGGGTGCGGGGATAAAGTTAAACATTGATTCCATGATTCGTTACTCCTTTCAGTAGGTAGTTGTTAATATCGGATTTGCTTTTTTGCATACCTTCGCGGTTGTTGCCAGACAGCTGCGAATCCAAAAGATTTTGCACGCCAACGAGCACGAGACGCATTTCTTCATCGAGGCCGTCAAAGCGGCGCAGGTCTCTTGCAAGGGCCTGTGCGTGCTGAAGCTGTCCCTGTTCCAGCACGCCAAGTCTTTTTTCAAGCGTATCCATTCGCTTGTTCTGCGCATCGTCGGGGGCCTGTGCCTTTTTGACGTACTTGTGGATGATGTCCAGCACCTTGTCAATGGTGATGGCCGCAGCGCACAGGCTGCCCAGAATGCCCAGCACCCACAGTAAAGCTTCTTTTTCGGTCATTTACCCTCCCGGAGACGGGTCAGACCCTTCTTGCTGATGATACCCGCATAGTCCTTGTATGCGTGGCTCATGTCAACATTAGTGCTCACGCCCGGCACGCGGGCCGTGCTGGTGTACTGCCACATCCCAAAGGGCCAGCTGGGCGCGGGCTTCTTCGTGCGGTAGGCAGCCAGCCACACATCGTAGGGTTTCAGGGCAGCGCCGCCCATGTACAGGAAGGTGCTGCCAAACCATAGGCCGGTGTACAGCATGGCGTACATGCCCCAGCTTTCCACCGTGCCCAGCATGTAAGCTGTCAGGTCGGTCAGCACATCCTTGCCCAGCGGCTTCTGCACCTCGTCCTCGATGTCCACGGCCACCGGCAGCTCAAAGCTCCGGCCGGTGAGCAGCTTCTTGAAGTAAGCCAGCTCCTTGTCGGCCTGTTCCCGGTTGACCGCTTTAAAGTAGCCATACACGCCACAGGGTATGCCCAGCCGCTTGCACTCGCTGTAATTGCGGGCAAAATGCGGGTCAGTGTAGGGGGCGCTGGGTCTGCCCGCTGCGCTGTTGCCCATGGCGCGAATCATCACACCGTCCACCTTGCCGCTTGCCTTGACCTTCTCCCAGTTGATCGTACCCTGATGCCGGGACACGTCCATAATTTCAGCCATAGCGTCCTCCTTACTGCGTGATTTCCTCAAAGCCGCTCTTGATGAGCAGTGCCTTGACCTTCTCCTTCAGCAGGCGGGGGCAGCGCTCATACAGCGCCTTTGCATCCTCCATAGTCTCAGCAGACATAATCTCCTGTGCCCACAACATTGCCATCATAAATACCATCCTTTCTAATTTTTGCGTAATTTTATGCATAAACAATCTCGCTCATTTCAAGCAAGCATTGCTTGAGCATCTCGCTTTCTTTTTTCAGTGTCTTGTTTTCTTCCTGCAGCGCCGCCACCGTTTCCGGTAGCTTCTCCCGGGCTTCCTGCTTTTTGCGCGCCTCTTCCTGCGCAGCCAGCTCTTCGGCGGTGTAGCGGATGTATCTCTGGATGGGTACCTTTTCCACCCATTCCTCCTGCGCCTGTACGCCGAGCACATCCACCACCCGCTGCACGTCCATGCCGCCGTTGGGGTACTCAGTCACGGTCTCCCAGTGCCACTGCTCCTCCACGCCTTCCACGGCGGGGTGCTCCACTGGCTCGGTGTCGTCCACCAGATACCCAAGCGTCAGGTCAGGGTTTTCAATGGCTGCACCGTTCTCGTCAATGATCTTCATGGTTCAAAACCTCCTTTCTCAGGCCACACGCCGCCAGATGTGCACATAGTAGGCGGCAGGCTGCACGGTGTTGCTGCGGCCGTAAATAGGATTCGAGCGGGAAGCGTCGAAATACAAATCTTTCGGGACACTATTGGTGACAGCAGCATCAGCACCGCCATAAGGACTAAATACCCCTGTGTTATAGAAAGCGCCTGTCATTGTAGCTCCACTTTCAGAAATGAATGAATTGTAAATATTTGCTAACTTAGGCACAACAGAGCCAGTAATATTCGGCAAACCGGCTTCGACTGTGGTACCCGCTGCGTGGGCGTAGGATGCACCCATCAGCACCCGGTTCTGCGCAATCTCCTGCCATGTACCGCCGAACAGTGCGGCAGGACTGGTGGGGTCTTCAGAAATCCAAAATTTGATTTTGGCATGGTCTTCTGCCAGAGCGTCTGCAATCAAGGTCTTTACAGCGTCTGCGCTTATCACGCCTTTCAGCGCGTCACCAACAGCCTTTCCGTCAGCCGGAGCGCCCTCGACGCTTAGCGTCTTGTCGGTGCTCACGATGGCCGCAGCCCTGTCCGCTTCAGCTTTGGCAGAAGCGGCAGAGTTTCCCGCGCTCTTTGCGTCTGCGGATGCTGACTGTGCGCTTTGGGCTGCTTCGGCGGCGGAGGTCCGGGCGGCGCTTTCGCTCTCTGCAGCTGCTGCGGCCTTTTTCGTCGCGGTGCTGGCTGCTCCGGTGGCGGTCTGAGCGGCCTGCATGGCGGCCTGCTGCTGGCCTGTCACCTCCTCGGCGTACTGCTTGACGTACTCCATGCCCTGTGCGATGTCCTCACGGACTTCCACGCCGCGCTCAGCCTTACGGATTCCCGCAATGGCTTCATCAAAAGTTTTATCCATAAAACACCTCCTGTCTTATTAGCCTGACATGTACCCTTTGAGCGATCGACTCAAATCGTAAGCATCGGACGCTTTGCGTGCACTCAAAGCCTGCAGGTCGCTGATGCTGGAAAACTCAGTGCCAAATGTAAACTCCTTTTTATCCGGCGAATCCAACGGCTCCACAAGCTTGGAACACAGCAACCAGGTATCTACACCATGCGGTGCAGAGAAAATGTGCGTTTGCTTTCCAATTGCAATACGGCTGACATCAATATCTGTCTCTTATACACATCTCCGAGCCCACGAG
>ENA-OYXQ01000041-OYXQ01000041.1-human-gut-metagenome-genome-assembly--contig:-NODE-41-length-49684-cov-7.167684_pt1 | contig 49684 bp, 45 predicted proteins | sample MGYA00243974_ERZ653430 | MGnify/ENA primary metagenome ERZ653430 (study PRJEB26926, sample SAMN06164997) | human gut metagenome | biome: ENVO:00009003; feature: ENVO:2100002; material: ENVO:00002003...
CTAGAGTTCGTCGGCAGCGTCAGATGTGTATAAGAGACAGCTCGTAGACTGCGCCCTGCTGCCGGACGGTGAGCGGCTGCAGAATGCCGTAGGCGGCGATGCTGGCCGCCAGCTCCTGCAAACTCTCCGGGTCAAAGCGGCGGCGGGGCTGCTGGGGGTTGGGACGGATATCGTTGATGGGTATGTATCGCACACGGGCAGAGAGGAAATCGGTCTTCTGGTCTTTTTTCATGGCGGTCGCCTCCTTTTTTCGCCTATTGTACGGCGGGAGGCCTGTCGAAAGCGGGCGAAGACCGTCGGGAAATAAAAAAATGCACCCGCCCCTGTCGGGACGGGTGCGGCGGTCACTGCTTTGTGCGGATATCCTCGCCGAAGAAGGGCAGGATCTGGTAGGCACCCTCGATACGGGAGAGGATGGGCGCGCCATAGCGGCGGCCCAGCTCGTCCGGGGCCAGGTTGGTGCTGATGATGGTGGACCTGCCGGAGAGCATACGGCCGTTGACGATCTGATAGAGAGCGCTCTGGACAAAGGCGGTGGTCATCTCGGTGCCCAGGTCGTCCAGGATCAGCAGGTCGCAGCTCTCGCAGCGGCGGACGTCGGCATCGCTGACCTCGTCGGGACGGAATTTGGCGTCCTCATAGCGGGAGAAAACGCTGATCGCGGTGTCGTAGACCACGGAGAAGCCGGCGTCGCTGACCTCCCGGGCGATGCAGGCGGAGAGGAACGTCTTGCCCAGACCGGTGCCGCCGGAGAGCAGCAGGCTGCCGCTGCCCCGGGAGAACTGGCGGGCAAAGTCCCGGCAGACGTCGAAGTTGCGCTCCATGTTGGCCCGGGGCGAAACGCCGTAGCTGTCCCACACGGCGCTGTCGTACAGGTCGAAGCGGAAGGTGTCGAACCGGGCCTCGCCCAAGGGAAGAAGCCGGGAGAGCTCCGCCAGCTGCTCGCGGGCATAGTACTGCTTCAGGCAGGCGCAGACGCCGGACCGGGTGTAGCCGGTGTCGCCGCAGAGGGAGCAGGCGGGCTTGTCCTCCAGATAGTCGGCGGGATAGCCCATGTCCTCCAGCAGGGCGGCGCGCTCGCGCTGCAGGGAGAGATTTTCGTCCCGCAGGACCCGCAGGGCGGGCAGCGGGTCCTCGCCCTTTTTGGCGGCGGCGGCCACGATGCGGCTCATGGTGGTGCGGAGGGTGCGGTCGATGTCCCGCAGGCGGGGCTGGCGGGCAAAGACCTCCCGGCGGCGCTGGTCCAGCTCGGCCTCCCGACGCTGGCGGGCCTGGTCAAAGCGGGCAATGGCCCGCTGCATGATGATACCGTCGTATGACATACTCTCACCTCTTGATATAGCGGCGCATCCAGGCGTCCTTGTCCCCGGCGGGGGCGGCGGACTTACCGGCGGCAGCGGGCCGCTTGCCGGCCGCCTCGCCCTCCTCTACCTGGCGGGGCGTATGCCAGCCGGCGTCGTGCCAGCGGCGCAGGATGCCGTTAAGATAGCGCCAGTTCAGGTCCTTCTTGTAGAACACCGTGCGCTCATAGGCCAGAGCCACCGTCTCCGGCGGGAAGCCCATGTCCATCCACTGGTCGATGTAGCGGCGTTCGGCCTCCACCGGCGGTCTGTTAAGAATTCGTAAATTCGACAAATAGGAAGTGTACTTCCTGTTGCGCTCTGCCCATTTTTTCAGGTATACCGCAGCAGAATTCTGGTCAAATATGCCAAGCTGTGCCCAGCGATAGCCCTCTTTTTCCACCTGGCGCATGGTTGGGCGTCTACCCTCGCCCCACTGGCTGCGAGCCCGTTCGACACAGTGGCACACCAGGAGATAGATCACGTCGGCGGGCATACCCAGGTCATCGTAAAGACCGGCCAATATCTGCAAGTCGGCGGTGCGGAGTTTCTTGCCCAGCTGCTGCTCCGTCTGGGGCACCAGCAGGCGGAAGCCCTCGTTGTCCGTCAGCAGTCCGGCGATGTCCTGAGCGGTGTAGACCGGGCGTTCGTCCGCCGGATCGGGCGGTGCCTGGCGGGCCGGTCGAGGCAGCAGGTCCAGGTCCTGAAGGACCTTCTCCGCCGCGTCGATCCGCAGGCGGCTGATGGGCAGGACCTTTTCCAGCTCCTCCGGTGTGACGCCCCGGCCGAAGCGGCGCAGGGCCAGATACAGCAGGGCGGCGTCGCCCTGCCCGCTTTGCAGCAGCTTGTCGGCCGCATCGGCGGGCAGCGTCAGCTGCTCCTGCCTGTTCCGAAGTATATAGCCGTCCATGGCGATGACCTCCCCTCTCATTCGTGCTCTCCATTCTACACGAAAAAGGGGTCGGCGTAAAGCGGGGCGGGACAACTTTTTACAAATTTCCGCTTTTCGCCAAAATAGACTTTTCTCCGGCGGGTTTTGTGGTATAATGCTATTTGTATAAGTATATATACCCAACGAAATGAATTAAGGAGGGTTTTGGCATGGCGAACCGGGTAACGATGTCTATCTGCGGCACGGAGTATATCCTCGTAGCGGAGGAGGACGCCGCCTACATGGAGAAGATCGGCGGTATGGTGGATGCGGAGATGCAGAAGCTGATGGACAGCGCCCACATGAGCCGTGACGCGGCGGCGGTGCTGGCGGCGGTCAATCTGGCGGACCAGCTCACCAAGGCGCAGGAGGGCGCGGAAAATCTGCGCCGGCAGGTGAAGACCTATCTGGACGAGGCCAGCCGCGCTAAGAACGAGGCCGCCGAGCTGCGCCGGAAGCTGCAGAACGCCCAGAACCAGAACAACCGCCGGTGATGATGGAGCTTTTGGCCCCCGCGGGGGGATATGAGGCACTGACCGCCGCGGTGCAGAACGGCGCGGACGCGGTGTATATGGGCTTCGGTGCGTTCAACGCGCGGCGGAGCGCGAAAAACTTTACCGACGAGGAATTCGCGTCGGCGGTGCGGTATTGCCATCTGCGGGGTGTGCGGGTCTTTTTGACCCTGAACACCCTGCTGACCGACCGGGAGCTGCCCGGGGCGGCCGCGTCGCTGCGGAAGGCCAGCGCCATGGGCGTGGACGCGGTGCTGGTGCAGGACTGGGGCCTGCTGACCCTGGCAAAGGAGATCGTGCCGGACCTGCCTCTTCACGCCAGCACGCAGATGAGCCTGTTCACGCTGGGCGGCGCCAATGCGGCCGCGGCGTTGGGCATGGAGCGCGTGGTGCTGGCCCGGGAGCTGGACCGGGACGAGGTACGGGAGATCTGCGCCGGCTGCGGCGCGGAGATCGAGGTGTTCGGCCACGGGGCGCTGTGTATGTGCTACTCCGGCCAGTGCGAGATGAGCGCCGTGCTGGGGCAGCGCAGCGGCAACCGGGGCGCCTGCGCCCAGCCCTGCCGTCTGCCCTACGGCGTGAACGGCCCCTGCCGGGGCGCGCATCCCCTGAGCCTGAAGGACGCCAACCTGTCCGCCTATTTGCAGGACATGCAGCGCATGGGCGTGGCCTGCCTGAAGCTGGAGGGACGGCTGAAGCGGCCGGAATACGTGGCCGTAGTGACGGGCATCTACCGCCGCCTGCTGGACGAAAGGCGGCTGCCCACGGCGGAGGAGTCCCGGGCGCTGGAGCAGGCCTTCTCCCGCAGCGGCTTTACGGACAGCTATTGGCTGGGCAGGAAGGGCAAGGCCATGTTCGGCACCCGGCCGGAGAACGTGCCGGAGCCAAAGGAGCTGTTCGCCCGCGCCCGCGAGACATACGAAAACGGAAAAGAAAACCGAAAGATACCTGTGAACCTCCGTCTGACGGTGCGCCGGGGAAAACCGGTGCGGCTGAGCGGCGCGTGCGCCGTCCCGGGCGGCGTCACCATAGTCATGGCCACGGGCGATATGCCGGAGGAGGCGCGAAACCGCGCCGTGACGGAGGAGGAGCTGCGGCAGCGGCTGACCAAGACCGGCGGCACGGTGTTCGCGGCGGATCAGATCGAAATAGAGCTGGACGAGGGGCTGATGGTGTCCGCCAGCGCGGTGAACGCGCTGCGGCGGGAGCTGCTGGACGAGCTGGCGGATCGGCGGATGGACACTCCGAAGCGCCGTGAACTGCCCGCCTCTCCCCTGCCGGAGGCCCCGGCGGGCGCGGCGGAGCTGGACTTTACCGTGTCCATCAGCAGGCCCGATCAGCTGACGGCCGAGCTGCTGGCGGAACGCCCCGCTATCGTGTATATCCCGGCGGAGCTGCTGGATAAGATGGACCTGATGCCCTATATCGGGCAGGCGGAGTTCTGCGCGGTGCTGCCCCGGATATTCCGCACGGTGGACGAACCGGTGTTCCGGGATATTCTGCAGCGGCACCCGGAGGTCGCCTCCGCGGCCATCGGCAACCTGGGCCATCTGGCCATCGTGAAGGGACTGGGCAAAACGCTCCGCGGCGACTTCGGTCTGAACGTGTACAACAGCCGGGCGGTGCGCTTCTGGCAGGAGCAGAAGCTATCGTCCGTGACGGCCAGCTTCGAGCTGCGGTGGCAGCAGGTGCGGGACCTGGGAAAATATGCGGACTGCGAGGCCCTTGTCTATGGCCGCCTGCCGCTGATGATCACCGAAAACTGCGTGACGAAGAACAGCGTGGGCTGCGCCCATGGGGCGGGCAGCGTGCTGACCGACCGGCGGGGCGAGCAATTCCCGGTGCTGTGCGCCTACGGGTGCCGGTGCGAGATCGAGAACGGAAAGACGCTGGTGCTGGCGGACAAGCCGGAGGTATTCCGGTGCGGCCTGCGGTACGGACGCCTGCGGTTTACCACAGAGACGGCGGCGGAGTGCGCGGCGCTTCTCCGCGCCCACAGGGCCGGGACCGTCACCGCCGGTGACAACAGCACACGCGGGCTGTTCTACCGGGGCGTAGAGTAAAACAAATGGTATAACACTCGTTATAATTTACAAGCCGTATTCAATTTCAGGAGAAAAAGGTGTTACTATGGAGCTGAAGATCAAGGCCCTGTCCCCCAAGATCGGGACGGAGATACCCCTCCCCCGCTTTGCCACCGCCGGCGCGGCCTGCATGGACCTGTGTGCCTGCATCGACGAGGCGGTGACGCTGGCAGCCGGGGAACGGCGGCTGGTACCCACCGGCATCGCCATCGCCCTGCCGTCGGCGGACTACGCGGCGCTGGTGTTCGCCCGCAGCGGGCTGGGCATCAAGAAGGGCGTGTGCCTTTCCAACGGCGTGGGCGTCATCGACAGCGACTACCGGGGCGAGATCGGCGTGGGGCTGGTAAACCTGGGAAGCGAACCGTACACGGTGCAGCCCGGGGACCGGATCGCCCAGCTGATGGTGGTGCCGGTGGTGCAGCCCACGGTGACGGTGACGGAGGACCTGGACGAGACGGACCGGGGCGCCGGCGGCTTCGGCTCCACAGGCAGGTGACGTATATGGCAAAGATCGTGCTGGCCTCCGGGTCCCCCCGGCGGCAGGAGCTTTTGCGTCGGATGGGCATCACCGACTTTACCGTCCGGGTGCCGGAGGTGGAGGAATACTTCCCCGCCGGGCTGACGCCGGAGGAGACGGTGTGCTACATCTCCCGGGAGAAATCCCAGGCGGTGGCGTCCGACGCGGACGAGATCGTCATCACGGCGGATACGATGGTGTTTCTGGACGACAAGAAGCTGGGCAAGCCCGCCGACGAGGCGGAGGCCCTGCAAATGCTGACGGCCCTACAGGGTCGGCGCCACACCGTCTGTACCGGTGTGACGGTGCGGCAGGGGGAGAAAGCCCTGACCCGCGCCCAGCACACGGATGTGTATTTCCGTCCGGCCACACAGCGGGAGCTGAAGGCCTACATCGCCGGGGGCGAGCCCATGGACAAGGCCGGGGCCTACGGCGTACAGGGACAGGGCGCGCTGCTGGTGGAACGCATCGACGGCGACTTTTTCAACGTGATGGGGCTGCCGGTGGTGCTGCTGGCGGAGATGCTGGGCGAATTCGGGATACAGCTGCTGGGATAATGCCCCTTTCGCTCCCTCTGAGAGGGTGCGCTGCCGCCTCCCCTGCCGGGGGAGACTTCAGAGAGGAACAAACGACACATGAAGCGATTTTTTACGAAAACGGGAATATGGCTGCTGGCCGCGGCGGCCACCATCGCGGTGGTGCTGTGCGTGGTGTCGGCCCTGAGCTCCGGAACGGGGCTGCTGCACAACGCCCTGGGCGTGATCGCCTCGCCCTTCCGGGCGGCGGGTTCCGCCGTGGCGGGCTGGGTCGGCGGCATTAGCCAGCGGTTTGAGGACGTGGAGACCCTGCAGCAGGAGAACGACGAGCTGCGGCAGCAGATCGCGGAGCTGGAGGAGCAGCTGCGGCAGATGGAGCCGGCGGCGACCGAAAATAAAGAGCTGCGCCAGCTGCTGGGCCTGCGGCAGCAGCGCAGCGACCTGGTGTTCGAGGCGGCCCGCGTCACCCAGCGCGACGTATCCAACTGGGCCAGCACGCTGGTGCTGGACCGGGGCAGTCAGCACGGTGTGGCCATAGGCGACTGCGCGGTGGACAGCGCCGGGAACCTGGTGGGTGTGGTCACAGACGTAGGCCTGAACTGGTGCCGGCTGTCCACGGTGCTGGACACGGACTCTCAGTTCGGTGCGCGGGTATTCCGCACCGGCGAGACGGCGGTGGCTGGCGGCGACCTGGCGCTGATGGCCGAAGGCCGGCTGCGGCTGCAATACCTCAGCGACAGCGCGAACCTGATCAAGGGCGATGTGATCGTCACGTCCGGACTGGGCGGCTACTATCCCGCCGGGCTGGTCATCGGCACGGTGGAGTCCGTGCAGACGGATGACGGCGGGCTGGCGCGGTACGCGGTGCTCTCGCCCAAGTGCGATGTGGCGGCGATACAGGAGATGTTTATTATCACGGATTTTGACGTGATCCAATGACGGAGGACGGCTATGACACGGCGGGCGATACTGCTGAAGTGGATATTGTACTGTCTGTGCGCGCTGGCGCTGGCACTGCTGCAGGGGCGGGTGCTGGTATACGTGCGGGTATGGGGCGTGCACCCGTTCCTGCTGCCGGCCATCGCGGTGATACCGGCCACGCTGGAGCGCAACGAGCAGGCGCTGCTGTACGCGGTATTTTTCGGGCTGGTGTGCGACCTTCTCTCGCCGGTGGCGGGCCTGCCGTGCTTTTACGCGCTGGCGTTCCTGCTTGGCGCGGCGGCAGCGTGGCTGCTGAGCGGGCAGGTCATCATGGCGGGCGTGGTGTGCTCGCTGGTGGCGACAGGCGTATGTATGCTGCTCTGCGGACTGCTGCACATGGCGGTGCTGGCGGGACACAGCGGCGCGGGGCTGACCGCGGCGGGCCTGCTGCTGGGCAGGGAGCTTTTGGTATCGCTGCCCTTCGCGGCGGCGGCGCACCCGCTGTTCCGGTGGGCACGGCGGCGGACACTGAGCGAATGACCATAGGAGAACCGAGCTATGATGAAAAATCCTCACCCCTCCCGGCGGCGGGTATATGTGCTGCTGGGGTTTTTCTGTGCGTTTCTGGTGCTGTTTTTTGCGGTGCTGTATGACGCACAGGTGGTGCACGGCAGCGAAAATCGGGCCAGATCCATCACCAGCAACACCGCCAGCGAAACGGTGACCGCCTCCCGGGGTATCATCACCGACCGGAATGGCAAGGTGCTGGTGAGCAACCGGCTGGCCTATACGCTGGTGGTAGACAAGAGCAGCTTCGGCAAGGACGAGGCCGCGCTGAACGACGCCATCTGGCAGCTGATACAGCTGTGTCAGGAGCAGGGCGTCACATGGAACGACACCCTGCCCATGACCACAGGGTCCTCTCCCCAGCTGACCAGCAAAAGCCTGACCAAGAGCTTCCGGGAGTATCTGGACGACAACAAGCTGCCCACGGACGGCGGCAGCGCGGAAGTGCTGGCCGCCATGCGGAAGCTCTACAAGGTCGATGACAGCTATACCGACGCGCAGGCGCGTCTGATCGTGGGCGTGCGGTATGAACTGGACGGGCGCAGCAGCTACACCTTTGCCGAGGATGTATCCACGGAGTTGCTGGGCCGCATCACCGACGGAAAGTACCGGGGCGTGACCATCAAGACGGCGGCGGCGCGGGTGTACAACACCAAGCTGGCGGCGCACATTCTGGGCACCGTGGGCGCCATATGGCAGGAGGAGTGGCGCAGCGACGAGAGCACCGGCTATGTGGGCTACGCCGACAAGGGCTACAATATGAATGACCTGGTGGGCAAGGACGGCGTGGAGAAGGCCTTTGAGGAATATCTCCACGGCAAGGACGGTAAGCGGCTCATCACCACCGACGAGAACGGCAAGATCACCGGTGAGCTGTACACCCGGGAGCCCCAGCCCGGCGGCACCGTGGCGCTGACCATCGACATCGACCTGCAGCAGGTGGTGGAGGACACGCTGGCCAGTACCATTCAGGGCATGATCGACAAGGACAGCAACGAGCGCGGCGGCGCGGCGGCGGTCATCCAGGTGGGCACCGGCGAGGTACTGGCCATGGCCAGCTACCCCACCTACGATCTGGAGACGTTCAACCAGGACTATGATGAGCTGGTGAAGGACGAACGCCTGCCCATGTTCAACCGGGCCACCCAGGGCGTGTACGCCCCCGGCTCCACCTTCAAGCTGTGCACGTCCGTGGCGGCGCTGGAGGAGGGCATCATCACCCCCAGCACCATCATCGAGGACAAGGGTATCTACACCTACTATGTGGACCCGCAGCCCATGTGCTGGATCTGGCGGCAGGCCCACACCACCCACGGGCGCATCAACGTCAGTCAGGCCATCGTGGACTCCTGCAACTACTTCTACTACGAGGTGGGCCGGCTGACAGGCATCAAGAAGCTGGACGAATACGCCACAGCCTTCGGCCTGGGGCAATCCACGGGCATTGAGATCGGCGACGTCAGCGGCGTGCTGGCCTCCCCGGAGTGGGCGGAGGCCCACGACCGGGAGTGGACCGACGGCCAGACCATCACGGCGGCCATCGGCCAGTCCTACAACCTGTTCACCCCCCTGCAGCTGGCCAACTATGTGGCTACGCTGGTGTCCGGCGGCGAGCACTATGAGGCGCATCTTCTGAAAAACGTAAAATCTTACGATAATTCACGAGTTATCGACGTATATGACAAGGGACCGCTGAACGACCTGAATATCTCAGACAGCACCATGGCAGCGGTGACCAAGGGTATGCACGATCTGACCTACGACTCCCTGCGGAGCGCCTTTTCCCGCTGTGTGGTGGAGGCCGGCGCCAAGACCGGCTCGGCCCAGGTGGGTACGGATATCGCCAACGGCACCTTTGTGGCCTACGCCCCCTATGACGATCCGGAGATCGCCATCGCCATCGTGGTGGAGAAGGGCGGCAGCGGCAGTCTGCTGGCCAACGCGGCCGTAGACATCATCAACGCCTGGTTCACCCGGGATGGCACCGGCGCCACTGCCGCCGGCGAGGACGCGCTGATGCGGTAAATCTGTTATAGAGACAAGAGGCACACATGGGACCCTATTTCAATTCGAGAGACAAACATTATAAAGACCCCTTCGGCGCCGTCCCCTGCGGCGCCGAAGTGCGCTTTGCGCTGGCGGACGACACCTACTACGGCTGCGAGCTGCTGGTGCTCCGGGAGTTCGCAGGCACGGAGGACACGTGCGCCCTGCCGCCGGCGGAGGGCGGCTTCGCCGGCACATACACCGCGCCGGCTGGCGGTGAGCTGTGCTGGTACTGCTTCCGCCTGACGGACGTGGACGGGCGCTGCGTGTGGTACGGCAAAAATGGCGTGCAGGACGCGCCGGAGAAGGCGGCACGCTGGCAGCTGACGGTATACGAGCCCTCCCCCGCCCCGGACTGGTTCGGGCGCGGCGTGACGTACCAGATCTTCCCGGATCGGTTCCGCCGTGTATCCATGCCGGACGTGAGCCATATGCCCGGGCACCGGTGGCTGCACCGCGGCTGGAACGAGCAGCCGGCGTTCCTTCCGGACGAGCACGGGCAGATCACCAACCGCGACTTCTTTGGCGGCTCGCTGCAGGGCATCACGGAGAAGCTGGACTATCTGGCGGGCCTGGGTGTGACGACACTGTATCTGAACCCCATTTTTGAGGCCGCCAGCAACCACCGCTACGACACCGGCGACTATCGGGCCATCGACCCGCTGCTGGGCTCAGAGGCTGACTTCCGCGCCCTGTGCACCGCCGCCCATCAGCGTGGGATGCGTGTGATACTGGACGGCGTGTTCAACCATACCGGCAGCAACAGCCGGTACTTCAACGCCGAGGGCTACTATCCGGAGCCGGGGGCGGCCCAGAGCCAGAATTCAGAGTATTACAGCTGGTACAGCTTCCACCCGTGGCCGTCGGACTACGACGCCTGGTGGGGCGTGAAGACTCTGCCCGCCGTCAATGAGGCGCAGCCGGCTTACCGTGACTTCATCTTCGGCGATCAGGACAGCGTGGTCCGGCATTGGCTGCGCTGCGGCGCGGACGGCTGGCGGCTGGATGTGGCCGACGAGCTGCCCGGCGACTTTATCGAGGGCATCCGCTCGGCCATCGACGCGGAAAAGCCCGGGGCTTACCTGCTGGGTGAGGTTTGGGAGGACGGCAGCAACAAGATCGCCTACTCCCAACGGCGCAGATACCTGCTGGGCCGCCAGGTCCACGGCCTGATGAACTACCCCTTCCGCACGGCCCTGATGAACTGGCTGGCCGGCGGCGACGCCGCGGTCTTCCGCGACAGCATGGAGACGATCCGTGAGAACTACCCGCCCTTCGCCTTCTATGGCGCCATGAACTTCCTGGGCACCCACGACACAGCGCGCATTCTGACGCTGCTGGGCGCGGAGGGCACACCGAAAACCAAGGCGGAACGTGCGGCGTACCGCCTCTCCCCCACTGAGCTGGCCCGGGGCCTGGCAAAGCTCCGTCTGGCGGGAATGCTGCTCTACAGCTTCCCCGGCTCTCCCACCCTCTTCTACGGCGATGAGGCCGGCGTGCAGGGCTTCGAGGATCCGCTGAACCGGGGCGCCTTCCCCTGGGGCAGCGAGGACGCGGCGCTGACGGACTTCTTCCGCACTCTGGGACAGCTGCGGCGAACGCGGGAGAGCCTGCGCTCGGGCGCCCTGCGCTATCTGCTGGCCCGAGGCGGCGCTCTGGCCATCGAGCGTGAGCACGGAGGCGAGCGCACGGTAACGGCGCTGAACGCCGGGGACGCGCCGGCAGACCTGACGCTGGCCTGGGACGCGCCCACCGCGCAGGATGCGATGACCGGACAGCGATTTCTGGTCATCGACGGGAAAGCGCACCTGACATTGCCGCCGCTGGACGGCGTGATACTGGTATAAGGAACGGGGCGGTTGTTTCACGTGAAACAGCCGCCCTGTTTTTGTCCCTTTATGTTTCACGTGAAACAAAAGGGCGAAAATTTGCATTTTCCCTCTTGAAACCCTCCATGCAGGTGGTATATACTATCATAATGAACTCAGATAGAAAGAGGAATTTGCTGTGGCGAAAATCATTGCGATCGTAAATCAGAAGGGCGGCGTGGGCAAGACCACCACCTGTGTAAACCTGGCCGCTGCCGTAAAAGCCGCTGGCAAGCGGGTGCTGCTGTGCGATTTTGACCCCCAGGCCAACGCTACCAGCGGCATGGGCGTGGACAAGACCACCAGCAACGGCGTCTACGATGCGCTCATCAACGGCGCAGAGACGGCCCAGCTGATCGTGACCACGCCCTATGGCGACGTGCTGCCAAGCAGCAAGGCGCTGGCCGGCGCCGGCGTGGAGATGATCAACATGGACGACCGGCAGTTCCTGCTGAAGGCTGCGCTGCGGCAGGTGGCGGACAGCTATGATTTCATCTTCATCGACTGTCCGCCCTCGCTGGAGCTGCTGACGCTGAACGCACTGTGCGCCGCCAACAGTCTGCTGGTCCCGGTGCAGGGCGAGTATTACGCGCTGGAGGGACTCAGCGACCTGATGAACACCGTGCGTATCGTACGGCGCAGCATGAACCCGGGGCTGGACATCGAGGGCGTGCTGCTGACCATGTTCGATGGCCGCACCAACCTGTCTATACAGGTAGCCCAGGAGCTGAAGCGGTTTTTCGCCGGGAAGGTGTACAGCACCGTGATCCCGCGGAACGTGCGGCTCAGCGAAGCGCCCAGCCACGGCAAGCCCATCACCGCCTATGACAAGACCTGCCGGGGCGCGGACGCATACACGGCGCTGGCGGCGGAATTTTTGCGGAAGAACAACTGCTGAAAGGAGACGCGGTATGGCGAACACAAAAGGTCTGGGCAAGGGGCTGAGCGCACTGCTGGGCGATGACGTCATCGCCGCCAAGGACGAGCGCGCCTCCTCCCTGCTGCTGCCCATCAGCCAGGTGGAGAGCTGCTCCACCCAGCCCAGAAAGAGCTTTGAGCCGGAGGCCCTCAGTGACCTGGCGGACTCCATCCGGATACACGGCATCATCCAGCCGCTGACCGTGCGGAAGCTGCAATCCGGCTACTATCAGATCATCGCCGGTGAACGGCGGTGGCGGGCGGCGCGGATGGCCGGGCTGACACAGGTGCCCGTGGTGGTCATCGAGGCCGACGACCGCAAGGCCATGGAGCTGGCCATGATCGAAAACCTCCAGCGAGAGGATCTGAACCCCATTGAGGAGGCCGAGGGCTACCGGGTGCTGACGGAGCAGTACGGCATGACCCAGGACGAGTGCGCGCAGCGGGTGGGCAAGTCCCGCCCCACCGTGGCCAACGCCCTGCGCCTGCTGGGGCTGACCGAGCCGGTGCGGGCCATGGTGGAGGACGGACGGCTTTCCGCCGGACACGCCCGCGCCCTGTTGACGCTGGGCAGCAAACAGCAGCAGGCCGCCGCGGAGACCGTGGTCAAGGACGCCCTCTCCGTCCGCCAGACGGAACTGCTGGTGAAAAAACTCACCGCCGAGAAAAAAGAAAAGCCCCAAAAGGACGCGCTTTCCGTCAATTATGTTGAGGAGGCCGCCCGTGAGCTGGGCGAGAAGCTGGGCCGCCCCTGCCGCATCGTCAACGGCAAAAAGAAGGGGCGCATCGAGCTGGAATACTACGGCACCGAGGACCTGAACGCCCTGCTGGAGGCTCTGGAGAAGCTGGGAAAGCGATAAGCGTTTCACGTGAAACATCATCGAATAGAGGTATAGAATATGCTTGACATCAAGTTTATCCGGGAGAACCCGGACCTGGTAAAGGAGAATATCCGCAAGAAGTTCCAGAACGCCAAGCTGCCCCTGGTGGACGAGGTCATCGCCCTGGACAGCGAGCGCCGCGAGGCCATCAACGAGGGCGAGGCCCTGAAGGCCGAGCGCAACAAGATCTCCAAGGCCAACGGCCCCCTGTTCGGCAGGCTGAAAAAGTGCGCCGACGAGGCGGAGAAGGCCGCCCTTCAGGCGGAGATCGATGCCAACAACGCCGCCGTAAAGGCCAACGCCGAGCGCATGACCCGTCTGGAGGAGAAGAAGGCCAACGCCGAGGCGGCCATGAACAAGCTGCTGCTGGTCATCCCCCAGATGATCGACGAGTCCGTGCCCATCGGCCCGGACGACAGCTGCAACGTAGAGGTGGAGCGCTTCGGCGAGCCCAAGACCCCGGACTTCCCCATCCCCTACCACACGGAGATCATGGAACGCTTTGACGGCGTGGATATGGACGCTGCCGCCCGTGTATCCGGCAACGGCTTCTATTACCTGATGGGCGACATCGCGCGGCTGCACTCCGCCGTCACCGCCTATGGCCGTGACTTTATGATCGACAAGGGCTTCACCTACTGCATCCCGCCGTTTATGATCCACGGCAACGTGGTGGAGGGCGTGATGAGCCAGACGGACATGGACGCCATGATGTACAAGATCGAGGGTGAGGACCTGTACCTGATCGGCACCAGCGAGCACTCCATGATCGGCAAGTTCATCGACCAGATCCTGCCGGAGGACAAGCTGCCCCAGACCCTGACCTCCTACTCCCCCTGCTTCCGCAAAGAGAAGGGCGCCCACGGCATCGAGGAGCGTGGCGTGTACCGCATCCACCAGTTCGAAAAGCAGGAGATGATCGTGGTCTGCAAGCCCGAGGACTCCAAGGCCTGGTACGAGAAGATGTGGCGCTGGTCCGTGGAGCTGTTCCGCAGCCTGGATATCCCTGTACGGCAGCTGGAGTGCTGCTCCGGCGACCTGGCGGACCTGAAGTGCAAGTCCTGCGACATCGAGGCCTGGTCCCCCCGGCAGCAAAAGTACTTCGAGGTGTGCTCCTGCTCCAATCTGGGCGACGCCCAGGCCCGCCGCCTGAAGATCCGCGTCCGCGGCGAGGACGGCAAACTGTACCTGCCCCACACCTTGAACAACACCGTGGTGGCCCCGCCCCGTATGCTGATCGCCCTGCTGGAGAACAACCTGCAGGCGGACGGCTCCGTGCTGGTACCCAAGGCGCTGCAGCCCTACATGGGCGGCAAAGCGCGCCTGGTACCGCTGCACTGATAGCTTATCGTAATAGCTATCTGTAATTATACTTTTAGTATAGGAGTCTTGTGCACATGAAGAAGTTTTTTGCGGAATTCAAGACCTTCGCCATGCGCGGCAACGTCATGGATATGGCCATCGGCGTGATCATCGGTACCGCGTTCGGTAAGATCACCACCTCTCTGGTGAACGATGTGTTCATGCCGCTGATCGGCCTGCTCATCGGCGGCGTGGATCTGGGACAGCTGAATATCGTTCTGAAGCCGGAGGTGCTGGACGAGGCAGGCCAAGTGGTCACCGAGGCTGTTACCCTGGGCATCGGCACGTTTCTGAGCACGGTCATTGACTTTGTTCTGGTGGCCTTCGTCATCTTCCTGATGGTCAAGACCATCAACCAGCTGCACAAGCTAGGCAAAAAGGACGAGGAGCCGCAGGAGGAGGAAGAACCGGCTCCCACCAGCGAGGAGCTGCTGACCGAGATCCGCGACCTGCTGAAAGAGCAGCAGAAATGAGGGACCTCCTGACCGCCGGCCTGACGGCCCTGGACCTGGACCCCGCCGCTGCGGACAAGCTGGCGCGCTACGCCGAACTGCTGCTGGAAAAGAACAAGGTCATGAACCTCACGGCCATCACCGCGCCCCGGGACGTGGCCACCCTGCACCTGCTGGACTGCGCGGCGCTGGCGGCGCAGCTGGATCTGTCCGGCAAGCGCGTCATCGACGTAGGCACCGGCGCAGGCTTTCCCGGCATGGTGCTGGCGATCTTGACGCCGGACGCCCGCTTCACGCTGCTGGACAGTCTGGGCAAGCGGGTGGACTTCCTGAAGGAGGTCCAGACGGACCTGGCGCTGAAGAATGTGACCTGCGTTCACGCCCGGGCGGAGGAATTCGCCGCGCAGCACCGGGAGCAGTTCGATCTGGCGGCCTCCCGTGCCGTGGCCCAGCTGAACGTGCTGTGTGAGCTGACGCTTCCGCTGGTAAAGGTAGGCGGACAGTTCGCCGCCATGAAATCCGTCTCCACCGACGAGGAGATACGGCAGGCCCGCAGTGCCATCGCCCAGCTGGGCGGACAGCTCTCCGGCGTCACGGACTACACCGTGCCGGAGACGGACGTGGTGCACCGCATCGTATCCATCGAAAAAACACAGCACACACCGAAGCAATTTCCCCGGGCCTTTGCCCGGATCAAAAAAGCGCCGCTGGTATAAGCGGCCCACGAAAGGAGGAAGTCCATGGGCAAGATCATCGCCGTGGCGTCCGGCAAGGGCGGCACCGGCAAGACCACCTTCACCGCCAACGTGGCGCTGGCGCTGGCCCACATGGGGCAGCGGGTGCTGTGCCTGGACTGTGACATCACCCTGCGGAACCTGGATCTGGCGCTGGGGCTCAGCGACCGGGCGCTGATGGACTTCTCCGACGTGCTGGAGGGCCGCTGCACCCTGCATGAGGCGGCGGTGCCCCATGAGCGATACCCCTCCCTCTCCCTGCTGACCGCGCCCATGGCCGACCGCCCGCTGTCCCTGTCGGTGCCGAAGCTGCAGGCGCTGGCGCGTGAGATACGGGAAAGCTACGACTGGTGCCTGATCGACGCGCCCGCCGGACTGGGCCAGGGCTTCCAGATGGCAGCGTGCATGGCCGACCAGGTGATCGTCATCACCACCACGGACGTGTCCGCCATGCGGGACGCCCAGCGCACCGCCGCAGAGCTGTCCGCCTTTCCCAGCGGGACGGTGCATCTGGTGGTGGGGCGCGTGTCCAAAAAGGTGCTGCGTCAGCTGCACACCACCATCGACGACGCCATCGACGCGGCGGGCCTGCCGCTGCTGGGCGTGATACCGGAGGACCCGGACGTCCCCTACTGCCTGAACCGCGGACTGGTGCTGCGGGAGCAGAACTACTACGCCGCCCGGGCCTATGAAAACATTGCGAAACGCATCATGGGGCAGAAAACCCCGCTGATGAAGATATAAGGAAAGGAGCCCTCCATGAATATTGCATTGATGGCACACGACAACCGGAAAGAGCTGATGGTCCAGTTCTGCACCGCCTACTGCGGCATCCTGGCCAAGCACACCCTCTGCGCCACCGCCCGCACCGGCCAGCAGATCGCCGACGCTACCGGGCTGACCATACACCGCTTCCTGTCCTTCGCCCACGGCGGCGGACAGCAGATCGCCGCCCGCATCGCTTATAATGAGATCGATATGGTGCTGTGCTTCGGTGACCCCAACCAGAAAACGCCGGACGCAGACATCACGTATATTTCCCGCCTGTGCGACCAGAACAACGTGCCCTTTGCCAGCAACCTGGCCACCGCCGAGATGCTGGTGCTGGGTCTGGACCGGGGCGACCTGGACTGGCGTGACATCGTCAACCCCAAGAACAAGCCCTTTACGGCTTGACAACCATCGACAAATCGCATACAATAAGGGATAACCGTGCAGACCTCGCAGGAGTAGCCTGTACACCGCCGCTGCAAGAGAGGTGCGCCATCGGCTGAAAGTGCACCGCGGCAAGGCACAGGTGAAGACAGCGAGTTAGCGGGGATGGAAACATCCACGGCGCGCTCCCCGTAACAGGAGCAAAAAGGGCCGCAAGGCCGAATTTGGGTGGCACCACGAAGTGTTTTACGCTCTCGTCCCAATGCAGGGACGAGAGCGTTTTTTCGTCCGCGCCGCCGACACAAACACAAAGGAGAACGCTATGCAGGCTGTTTTGGACTTCATCAACAACCATGTGCGGGACATCTTCATCCCGCTGACGGCGCTGGCGCTGCTGCGGGTCGGTATGTGCCTGGCGCAGCTGAAGCGAATGACGCACCTCCGGGAGAAAAAAGGTGCCTACCACGCCGTCCGGGGCCACTGCGAGGAGCTGGGCGTCTGGTTCGGTGCGCTGGCGGGCCTGCTGCTGCCCGTCATTGTGCCGGGGCTGTGGTACGTAGGTCTGGCGCTGGCCATAGTCGGCGGTGTCATCGGCCAGCGCATCGGCGTGAAGAAGGGCCGGGCCCTGGATGATATCTACCGCGAGGTCGCCTGGGAGCTGAAGCACGAGGCGGAGGCCGAGGCCGCCCGCGAGGCCGCCGCCCACACGCTAACGCCCGGTGCGGAGGAGCTGCCGGAGACAGGCGAGCAAAACGAAACCACCGAAGATAAAGGAGAGACGGAAAATGGCTGAGATGACCCCCCGGACCCTGTCCGGCTTTATGGAGCTGCTGCCCAAGCCGCAGCAGCAGATGGAGCGCATGATGGACATCCTGCGCCGCACCTATTCCCTGTACGGCTTCACCCCGCTGGACACCCCGGTGATCGAGGCGGCGGAGGTGCTGCTGGCCAAGGGCGGCGGCGAAACGGAGAAGCAGATCTACCGCTTCAACAAGGGCGACGCCGACCTGGCCCTGCGGTTTGACCTGACGGTGCCGCTGGCCAAGTATGTGGCCCTGCACTACAACGACCTGTCCTTCCCCTTCCGCCGCTACCAGATCGGCAAGGTCTACCGGGGCGAGCGCGCCCAGCGCGGCCGCTTCCGTGAGTTCTATCAGGCGGATATCGACGTGATCGGCGACGGCAAGCTGGACATCACCAACGAGGCCGAGATGCCCGCCATCATCTACCGTGCGTTCAGTGAGCTGGGGCTCAGGCGCTTCTGCATCCGGGTGAACAACCGCAAGATCCTCAACGGCTTTTATGCCATGCTGGGCCTGACCGACAAGGCCGGCGACATCATGCGTACCGTGGACAAGCTGGACAAGATCGGCGCAGAGAAGGTCCGTACCCTGCTGACCGACGAGGTGGGCGTGTCCGCCGAAAGCGCCGACGAGATCCTGAAATTCATCGCCATCACCGGCAGCAACGATCAGGTACTCTCCGCCCTGGAGGGCTATGCCGGCCGGAACGAGACGTTTGACGAGGGCCTGGACCAGCTGAAGACCGTGGTGAAATACCTGTCCGCCTTCGGCGTGCCGGAGGAGAACTTTGCCGTGGACCTGACCATTGCCCGGGGCTTGGATTACTACACCGGCACCGTGTACGAGACGGCGCTGCTGGACCACCCGGAGATCGGCTCCGTCTGCTCCGGCGGCCGGTATGACAACCTGGCGGAATACTACACCGACAAGCAGCTGCCCGGCGTGGGCATCTCCATCGGCCTGACCCGGCTGTTCTACGTGCTGGGCGAGCAGGGAATGCTCAACGGTGATTTGCCCACCGCTCCGGCGGATGTGCTGATCCTGCCCATGACCGAGGACCTGTCCGCCGCCGTCACACTGGCCACAAAGCTGCGGGACGCCGGCGTGCGGACCCAGCTGTACACCGAGCAAAAAAAGTTCAAAGCCAAGATGAACTACGCCGACAAGACCGGCGTGCCCTATGTGGTGTTCCTGGGCGAGGACGAGGTGAAAAACAACGTCATCGCCTGCAAGGATATGACCAGCGGCGAGCAAACCACCCTGGACTTTGCCGCCACCCTGGCGCGGGTGCGCGACGGCCTGGCCGAGAGGAACAAGGGCAGGGTCATCGTGGAGAAATAAGCGTCTTACCCTACGGCGCAAAGCATTTCCGGCAGACGGGTGTAGGGGGCGGCGTTTTTGATAAACGATCCGTAATAATTCAATAAAATTATACAAAACACAATCATAAATGGGAGGAAAACAACAATGATGCAGATGCGTACACATACCTGCAATGCGCTGCGGCTGGCCGATGTGGGCAAGTCCGTGAAGATCGTGGGCTGGATGGAGAATGTCCGCGAGGTAGGCGGCAGCCTGGCCTTCGTGGTGCTGCGCGACTTCTACGGCACCACCCAGGTAGTGGTGGAGGACGAGGCCGACCTGAAGGTCATCAAGGGTCTGAACAAGGAGTCCACCATCAGCGTGGAGGGCACCGTCCGCGAGCGCGCCAGCAAGAACCCCAAGCTGCCCACCGGCGAGATCGAGGTGGTCCCCACCAAGATCGAGGTGCTGGGCCGCTGCCGCTATAACGCCCTGCCCTTCGAGATCAACCGCAGCCGCGAGGCCGACGAGACCCAGCGTCTGAAGTACCGCTATCTGGACCTGCGTAACCCGGCGGTCAAGCAGAACATCATCCTGCGCTGCCAGGTGGTGGCCGCCCTGCGCGCCGCCATGATGGAGCACGGCTTCCTGGAGATCACCACCCCCATCCTGACCGCCAGCTCCCCCGAGGGCGCCCGCGACTATCTGGTGCCCGCCCGCAAGCACCCCGGCAAGTTCTACGCCCTGCCCCAGGCGCCCCAGCAGTTCAAGCAGCTGCTGATGACCTCCGGCTTCGACCGCTATTTCCAGATCGCCCCCTGCTTCCGCGACGAGGATGCCCGCGGCGACCGCAGCCCCGGCGAGTTCTATCAGCTGGATATGGAGATGGCCTTCGCCACCCAGGACGACATTTTCGCCGTGCTGGAGGACGTGCTGCCCCCCATCTTCGCCAAGTTCGGCACCTACAACGTGGCCTCCTCCGCCCCCTTCCGCCGCATCCCCTACAACACCGCCATGGAGACCTACGGCTCCGATAAGCCCGACCTGCGTATCGACCTGACCTGCAAAAACGTCAGCGAGTTGTTCGTCGCCAGCGAGTTCGAGGCCTTCAAGGGCCAGACCGTAAAGATGGTGCCCATCAGCGACTGCGCCCTGACCCGCAAGCAGGTGGAGAAGCTGCTCACCGACTGCGAGGTCCAGTCCGGCAGCAAGGCCTACTGGTTCAAGGTGGACGAAAACGGCCAGCTGGCCGGCGGCATCGCCAAGTTCGTCGCCCCGGTGGAGGCCGAGCTGGGCAAGATCATCGACCTGAAGCCGGGCACCCTGGTGCTGGCAACCGCAGGCCAATACGCCACCAAGTCCGTGGGCGTGCTCATCAAGACCTTCGGCGCCGCCTGCGAAAACCACTTTGACAAGGAGCGCTATGAGTTCTGCTGGATCGTGGACTTCCCCATGTACGAGATCGGCGACGAGTCCGGCGAGCTGGAGTTCTGCCACAACCCCTTCTCCATGCCCAACGGCGGCATGGAGGTGCTGCTGAAGGCCGAGCGCGGCGAGATCGACCCGCTGGACATCTACGCCAACCAGTACGACCTGGTGTGCAACGGCGTGGAGCTGTCCTCCGGCGCCGTCCGTAACCACGACCCCGAGATCATGATCAAGGCCTTCGAGCTGGTGCGCCTGGGCGAGGAGGACGTGAAAAAGAAGTTCCCCGCCATGTACAACGCCTTCTGCTACGGTGCGCCTCCCCACGCGGGTATCGCCCCGGGCGTGGACCGCATGGTCATGCTGCTGGCCGGCGAAAGCTCCATCCGCGAGATCATCCCCTTCCCCATGAACAAGAACGCCCAGGATATCATGATGGGCGCGCCGTCCACCGTGGAGCAGAAGCAGCTGGATGAGCTGCACATCGCCATCGTGGGCGAGGTAGAGAAGGACGACTGATGGAGACCGTCAAGCTCTACTATGAAAACGCCTTTCTGCAGGACTTCACCGCCGTGGTGGAGTCCTGCGGGGCTGTGACGGGCGGCTTTGCGGTGGTACTGGACCGCACCGCCTTCTATCCCGAGGGCGGCGGACAGCCCGCCGACCACGGCACGCTGGGGGATGCCCGCGTGCTGGACGTCCATGAGAAGGACGGCGTCGTCACCCACCTGTGCGACCATGAGCTGCCTGTGGGCGCTGAGGTCAGCGGCCGCATCGACTGGGCGCGCCGCTTCGATCATATGCAGCAGCACTCCGGCGAGCACATCGTCTCCGGTATGCTGTGCAGCGCCTTCCACTGCGACAACGTGGGCTTCCACCTGGGCGCGGACACCGTGACCATCGACTACAACGCCGACATCCCCTGGGAGCAAGTGCAGGACATCGAGCGCCGCGCCAACCGGTACATCTGGGAAAACCACCCCATCCACATCTGGTACCCCTCCCCGGAGGAGCTGGCCGCCCTGCCCTACCGCAGCAAAAAAGCCCTGGAGGGGCCTGTGCGCCTTACGGAGTTTCCCGGCGCGGACCTGTGCGCCTGCTGCGGCACCCATGTGGCCGCCAGCGGCCAGGTGGGCCTGGTGAAGTTCATAGGCTGGCAGAAATTCCGCGATGGCGTGCGGCTGGAGCTGCTGTGCGGCCAGCGAGCGCTGGACCATCTCTCCGCCTGCTGGGAACAATCGCGGCAGATCGGTCAGGCGCTGTCGGTAAAGCCGGAGGCGTCCTTTGCCGCCGTGGAGCGGATGCAGTCCGAGCTGCTGGCCGCCAGGGAACGCGCCGCCGGATTGGAAGCGCAGGTCTTTGCCCACACAGCGGCGGAATACGCCGGCAAGGGCGACACCGTGCTCATCACCGCGCCGCTGGAGGGCGACGGTGTCCGCCGCCTGTGCGACGCCGTGGCCCAGACGTGCGGCGGCCGCTGCGCCGTGTTCTCCGGAACAGACGGCACGTACCGGTACGCGCTCATCCATGCCGGACAGGATATCCGGCCGCTGGTGAAGGACATGAACGACGCGCTCCATGGCCGGGGCGGCGGCCGCGACGGCTTTGCCCAGGGCAGCGCCGCCTGCACGGCGGAGGAGATCCGGGCCTTTTTCTCCCGCCGGTAAACTGCTTCGCTGCGCGAAATAATTTTGCGTTATTTCAACAAAAAGCACCCCCGAAATGTGCAGAAAAAGCGCATTTCGGGGATTTCCTTTTATGGATATACATGATACAATAAGAGACACTGAATATTTCGCACAGAAAAGAGTGATACCTTGCCCGAAGAAAACAAGCTGGGCGTCATGCCCATTTCCAAGCTGATCTGGAATATGTCCCTGCCCATCATCGCGTCCATGCTGGTGCAAGCCCTGTACAATATAGTGGACAGCGTGTTCGTCAGCCGTGTCAGCGAGCAGGCGCTCACCGCTGTTTCGCTGGCCTTTCCCGCCCAGAACCTGATGATCGGTCTGGCCACCGGCACCGCCGTAGGCGTCAACGCACTGATGGGCCGGGCACTGGGTGCCGGACAGCGGGAGCGCGCCGACAAGGTCGCCAACCACGGCATACTGCTGGCGCTGGTGGGCTTTGCCATCTCCGCCGCTCTGGGCGCCACCTGCTCCGACCTGTTCTTCCGTTCCCAGACCCAGATAGAGAACATCATCCGCATGGGCAACGACTACCTGCGGGTGGTGACCATCGGCTCGCTGGGTATGTTTTGCCAGATCATGTACGAACGGCTGCTCCAGGGCACCGGGCGGTCTATCCTCAGTATGTACACCCAGGGTCTGGGCGCCATCATCAATATCATTCTGGACCCCATCTTCATCTTTACCCTGAACATGGGCGTTACCGGCGCTGCCGTGGCCACCATCATCGGCCAGTTCTGCGGCTGCGCCCTGGCCATATACTTCAACCACAAGAAGAATACCGACATCACCCTGTCCATCAAGGGCTTCCGCCCGGACTTCCGGCTCATCGGCGAGATCTATGCCATCGGCCTGCCCAGCGTCATTATGATCGCCATCGGTTCGGTGATGACGTTCCTGATGAACAAGATACTCATCACCTACCATGCCGCCCACGAGACGGCGGCCACCGCCTTCGGCGCGTACTTCAAGCTGAACTCCTTTATCTTCATGCCCGTCTTCGGTATGAACAACGGCGTGGTGCCCATCGTGGCCTATAACTACGGCGCCCGGAACCGCAAGCGCATGGTGGAGACCATCAAGCGCGGCGCGCTGTACGCCTCCATCATCATGGCCTTCGGCACCGTCCTCTTCTGGGTCATCCCCGGCCCTCTGCTGAAGATATTTGACGCCACCGACACCATGCTCTCCGTGGGCATACCCGCCCTGCGGATCATCTCCATCAGCTTCTGCATGGCCGGCGCGTGCATCGCCCTGGGCGCCTCCTTCCAGGCGCTGGGCAGATCCCTGTACTCCATGATCACCTCCATCGTCCGCCAGCTGGTGTTCCTGATTCCCATCGCCTACGTGCTGGCCCGGTACGGCGCCTCCGTGGGCAACAGCGACCTGGTGTGGTGGAGCTACCCCATCGCGGAGGTATTCTCCCTGACGCTGACGCTGTTCTTCTTCCGCCATCTGTACAAGACCGTCATCGCCCAGCTGCCCGAGGGGCACGAATAAGAAAAGCGGAACTAAACCCCGCCGCGCTCCGTCTTAGTGGATAGAGGGCGGGCCCATCGCCCTCCCCGCCCCCGGGCGGTGTATATACACAAACAAATAGAGACAGAAAAGGAGGCACGACCCCCATGAAGAAGTTTTTGGCATGTATCCTGGCCCTGGCCTGCGCCCTGTCGCTGATGGCCTGCGGCAAAAAGAACAACGACGACAAGCCCGACCCCGATCCCGCGCCGGATCCCCAGCCCACCGTCACCACCGCCGAATTTACCCACGGCTATGTAGACATGAAGCTGGAGTTGCCGGAGGGCTGGAGCTGGGAGCAGGTGTCCGACAACGGCACCGACAAGACCGAGGGCATCCGCTTCTACAAGACCGATGACCCCACTGTCAGCTACACGCTGCTGTGCTGGACGGGCGGCTACGGCATCTGCGGCACCGGCGTCACCAGTGAGGAGATCACCCTTGCCAACGGCATGAAGGTCTGGCAGCACACGGAGGAGAACACGGAAAAGGGCACCATGGTCATGGCGGACATCTTTTTTGAGGACGTACCGGGCAGCTATGTGGCTTCCCCCTCCGACACCATGACCACCGAGGTGTGGAACGCCAACCGCGATGCGCTGCTGTCCATTCTGGGCACCGCCCAGATCGGCCGCAAGAGCGTCAGCCAGCAGGCCGCCATCGACGCGGCCAAGGCCCAGTACACCGGCGCGTACGATCAGGTGTACGCCACCTATGACGTCACCTCCGGCGCGTGGACAGTGAGCTTCAGCAAGAGCCCCGCCGGCGCAAAGACCGACCGTCTGGTGGTGGATGCCGCCGGAAAGGTCATGGCCGCCGGAAAGTAACCGAAAACAGCCGAAAACCGCCGCAGCTGCGGCGGTTTTTGCTTTGCGTGCTTGACAACCACCCCGAAACGTGCTATTCTCTTCCTGATACAGGCGATGATGGGCGTGGCGGCCCTGAGCCGCGGGAGGAAATGCCCGCCGGAAGCCCCGTTACCGGCAGAAGAGTGTGGAAGTATCCAAATTCAGGTGGAACCACGGACTATGTTTAGTTCGCCCTGAGCCTTACCGGCTCAGGGCGTTTTTTGTTGCCAAAACACTTCATATAGGAGGAACCTCACCATGAAAAACACCGAAAAGACGATGGACAAGATCGTCGCCCTCTGCAAAAACCGCGGCATCATCTTCGCCGGCTCCGAGATCTACGGCGGCCTGGCCAACACCTGGGACTACGGCCCCCTGGGCGTGGAGCTGAAGAACAACATCAAGAAGGCCTGGTGGAAGAAATTTGTCCAGGAGAACCCCTACAATGTGGGGCAGGACGCCGCCATCCTCATGAACCCCCAGACCTGGGTGGCCAGCGGCCATCTGGCCGGCTTCTCCGACCCCCTGATGGACTGCAAGGAGTGCAAGGAGCGCTTCCGCGCCGACAAACTCATCGAGGACTGGTGCCACGAGAACGACTTTGAGCTCAGCAAGCCCATCGACGCCTTCTCCCAGCAGGAGATGAAGGACTTTGTGGAGGAGCACGACCTCCCCTGCCCCTCCTGCGGCAAGCACAACTTCACCGATATCCGCCAGTTCAACCTGATGTTCAAGACGTTCCAGGGCGTCACCGAGGACGCCAAGAACACCGTCTATCTCCGTCCCGAGACGGCCCAGGGCATCTTCACCAACTTTGTGAACACCCAGCGCACCACCCGCCGCAAGCTGCCCTTCGGCGTCTGCCAGATCGGCAAGTCCTTCCGCAACGAGATCACCCCGGGCAACTTCATCTTCCGCGTCCGCGAGTTCGAGCAGATGGAGCTGGAGTTCTTCTGCAAGCCCGGCACCGACCTGGAGTGGTTCAACTACTGGCGCACCTTCTGCCACAACTGGCTGCTGGGCATCGGATTGAAGGACGAAAACCTCCGCCTGCGTGACCACGACCCCGAGGAGCTGTGCTTCTACTCCAAGGCCACCACGGACTTCGAGTTCCTGTTTCCCTTCGGCTGGGGCGAGCTGTGGGGCGTGGCCGACCGTACCGACTACGACCTGACCCAGCACCAGACCGTGTCCGGCAAGGACCTGACCTACTTCGACCCCGAGACCAACGAGCGCTACATCCCCTATGTGGTCGAGCCGTCCCTGGGCGTGGAGCGCAGCGTCCTGGCTGTGCTGGTGGACGCCTACGACGAGGAGGTCGTGGACGCGGAGAAGAACGACGTCCGCGTGGTGCTGCACCTGCACCCGGCCCTGGCCCCCTACAAGGCCGCCATCCTGCCCCTGAGCAAGAAGCTCTCCGAGCCCGCCCGCAAGATCTACGAGGACCTGTCCAAGGAGTGGATGCTGGACTTCGACGAGACCGGCTCCATCGGCAAGCGCTACCGCCGCGAGGACGAGGTGGGCACGCCCTTCTGCATCACCGTGGACTTCGACACCGTGGGCGATGCCGAGCACGCCGGCGACAACTGCGTCACCGTCCGCGAGCGCGACACCATGGAGCAGGTGCGTATCCCCATCAGCGAGCTGAAGGCCTATCTGGCCGAGAAGCTGGCCTATTAAGCGTAAAAAAAGAAAGCCCCGCGGGGCTTTCTTTTTTTGCTCACATATCCACGATCTGCAATTCGCTCTCGTCCACCTTCTGCATGTCCTTCTTGTTCATCATGTCGTACATACAGGGCACCACGAACAGCGTCATCAGCGTGGCGTACAGCAGTCCGCCGATACAGACCACGGCGATGGGCTGCATCAGCGCCGTGCCGGCGTTTTTCGCCGTGGCGGTGACGATCAAGCCCAAAATCGTGGTCAGACTGGTCATCAGGATCGGCCGCAGGCGGGTCACGCCCGCGTCGATGATCGCCTCCCGGCGCTCCATGCCGGACAGCCGCTGCTGGTTGATGTAATCCACCAGCACGATACCGTTGTTGACGATGATGCCCACCAGCATCACGAAGCCGATCAGGCTGATGACAGATACCTCGATCCCCGCGATCAGCAGGGCCAGGAAGCCGCCGGTAAAGGCCAGCGGGATGGTGAACATGACGATGAACGGGGATTTCAGCGACTGGAACTGTGCCACCATGATGAAGTACACCAGCACCACGCCCAGCAGCAGCATCAGCAGCAGCTGGCTCATGGCCTCCATGATCTGCTCGTTCTCTCCGTTGAATTCCGCGGTGACGCCCTCCGGCAGCGTCAGACCGCTGACGGCCTGCTGCGCCGCGGAGGTCACGTGGGTGACGTTGTAGCCATCGGCGATGGCGGCGGTCACGGTAACGCACCGGCGCTGCTGGTCACGGGAGATGGTGTTCATGGACACCGTCTCCGTCACGGTGGCCACATCGCCCAACTTGAAGGTCTTGTCCTCCTCACTGCCGCCGGTCAGCTGCCCCGCGGCGCTGCTGCCGGTCATGCCTGAGGCGCTCCCGGTCATGGCGGAGGACGCGCTGCTCTCCGCAGACAACTCCAGCTCCAGCAGGTTCTCCCGCTTGAGGACGCTGCCCTCCGCCGCGTCCACGGTCAGGTCCATGTCCTCGCTGTCCAGCGTCACATCAGAGACGCTGGCGCTGCTCTGCAGCGCCGCGGCGATCTGCATATACACCTGGGCCACGGTCAGACCCTTCTCCGCCGCCGCCTTCCGGTCGATGGTCACCTGCAGCGCCGGGGCCGAGGCGTCCAGCCCGTCGCTGACCTCACCGACGCCCTCCACCTGCTCCAGCCGCCGGGCGATGGTCCGGGCGCTGCTCTGCAGGTCCGCCATATCGCTGCCGAACACCTGCAGCGACACGCCGCTGCCGGTCATATAGCTCATCATACCGCTCATCACGCCGCTGGCCGTCACCTCACAGGGCAGGTCGGCACACAGCGTCTCGATCTCCTTCCCCGCCACAGAGCCGAAGGTCCCCTCCGGCATGGTGATGTAGCCCTCCACGTCATAGCTGCCGCCGGAGGTGCCGCCCATGGCACCGCCCATGTTCAGGCCGCCCATGGTGCCGCCGCCCATCATAAAGCCGGCATCCTGCACGTCGTCCACAGTCATCACCCGCTCCAGCACCTCGTCGGCCAGCCGTACCGCCTCCTCGCGGGAGGTGTCCTCCGGCATGGTGATGGTCAGGGACAGGTTGTTCATATCCATCTCCGGCATAAAGGTAAAGCCGCGGCGCAGGCACGCGCCGGCACTGGTCACCAGCAGCACCAGCGACAGCAGCAGCACGCCGGCCTTGTGGTCCAGCGAAAAAGCGATGGCCTTCCGATAGGCGGGATAGACCTTGTCCAGCAGGCCCGGCTTCTGCACCATGGGCCGGCGCAGCATACCGCTGGCCATCGCCGGCACCAGTGTCAGCGCCACCAGCAGGCTGGCCAGCAGCGAGTAGGTGATGGTCAGCGCCAGATCGGTGAACAGCTGGCGGGTCAGGCCCTCTACGAACACGATGGGCGCGAACACGCACACGGTGGTCAGGGTAGAGGCCGTCACCGCGCCCAGCACCTGGCCCGCGCCGGACACCGCCGCCTGAATGATGGTGGCGCCCTTGGCCCGCAGGCGGTAGATATTCTCAATGACCACCACGGAGTTATCCACCAGCATACCCACCGCCACGGCCAGACCGCTCAGGGAGATCATGTTGATGGTCACGCCGGTGAAGTACATAAGTACGATGGCAAAGATCACGCTGACGGGGATAGATACCAGCGTGATGACCGTTGGCCGCCAATCCCGCAGGAACAGGTACAGGATGACCACGGAGAACAGCGCGCCCCACAGCAGCGACGAGGTGATGGTCTCCACGATCAGGTAGATATAGTCGCCCTGGTCCATCAGCGGCGCGAAGGACAATCCCTCGTACTGGCCCTCCAGCTCCTCGAACCGTGCGCTGATGTTATTGGACACCTCCGCCGTGGCGTAGTTGGACTGCTTGGTAAAGGTGATGAGAATGCCGTTGTCGCCGTTGACCTTGGTGTACAGCTCCCCGGCGTTGTCCGTGACCACCACGGTGGCGATGTCGCCCAGTGTCACCGGCTCGATGCCGTCCATGCCCAGGTCCAGCAGCACCATGTCCTCCAGCTCCTGCCGGGTGGACACGTTCTCGCCCACAGACACCATGTAGCGCACGCCGTCGTTGTCCTCAATGTACCCGGCGGGCATGGCGAAATTCTGTGCCGTCAGCAGCTGGCTGACGGCGGAGATGGACAGCATCCCGCCCACGTCCGTCTGGTCGGCGATGGACTTGTACGCCTCGTTGATCTGGTCCATGCCGGCCTCGATCTGGGTCATGGCCTCATCCAGCTGTATCTGCGCCTCCGTCAGCTGGGTAATGCCGTCGATCAGGGAGAGCGTCATGTTATAGACCTCACTGGTGACCTCCCGCTTCAGCTCGCCGCTTTCCAGATCCTTCATCAGCTTATCCAGCGTCGCGTTCAGCCGTTCCAGCGTCTTTTGCAGCTGTTCCAGCCCGGGCACGGTGATGGGCGGCTCACCGGGATCCGGATCCGGGTCTGGCTCCGGGATCTGGCCCCGGGCCTCTTTCAGATATTCGTACAGCTTATCCACCGCCGCGCCCGCCTTGGCCGCCGCGCCGGCGGCAATGGCCTCCTTGGCCTCATCCAGCTGTGCCTGCCCCTTTTCCACCTGGTCCTTGGCCTTCTGCAGATCCAGCTTCGTCTTGTTCAGTTCGGTACGCACCGCATCCGCCAGCTTCTCCGACAGGGCATCCAGCTTGGCCTCGTCCAGGATCACATGGGCCTCCCGGGTCACGGCGCCGCTGACCGAAATGCTGGCCACGCCGGACACGCCCTCCAGCTTGGGGGACAGCTCTCCGGTGACGAAATCGCTGAGCGCGTACACGTCCATGTCCTCCCGGGTCACGGCGGCCACCATCACCGGCAGCATGGAGGGATTGATCTTCAGCACATAGGGGGCGGAGACGGTGTCGTCCCAACTGCCCTGCAATACGGAGATCTTCTGCTGGATGTCCACACTGATGGTATCCATATTGGCGCCATCCTCAAACTCCAGCGTGACCATGGATACGCTGTCCTGGCTGGTGGAGGTGACGGTCTTGATCTTATCCAGCGTAGCCATGGACTGCTCCACCGGCCTGGTGATGGACTGCTCGATGGACTCCGGGCTGGCGCCGGGATCAGAAGTGACGATGATGACATAGGGAAAGTCCATGTTGGGCAGCAGATCCGGTGTCATTTTCAGATACGCCACCACGCCCAGCACGATAATGCCCAGCACCGTCACAAAGATCGTCAGCGGTTTTTTCACGCTGAAGCCGGCCATATCCGTCCCTCCTTTTTCCACCTGCAGCGCCCATGCGCCCAGGGTAAAACTGTAATAATGTGTAAGTGTACCATCCCCGCCGCCGACTTGCAAGCGGAACGGTGCAGAATTCACGAAAGCGTTACAAATACAGGGTTTTTTCGGAAAAATAGTTCGGAGTTCGTAGTATTCTTTGCGCCGTCTTTACGCGTCCGGACGATGAAAAACGCGGACGCACCTGCGTCCGCGTTTTTCGCAAATAAGAAAGAGAAAAGGGAAGAAAACAGCAAAATCAGCCGGCGCCCCGTTACAGCAGCGTGCACAGCAGGCGCAGCTCGGCGGCCAGCCACACCGGCATCAGCATGGCGGTGACACGGCACACGGGGTTGATGTTCCCCGTCAGCAGGCACACCAGCGTGAACGCCAGAATAACCGCGATCACAACAGCGGCGATCGCCTTTGCCGGGGAAGTCTTGGTTTTCGTGTTTGTCATAGGGAACAACTCCTTTCTGTATTGTGGTCAAATCATACCACAAAGGTTGGTGCTTGTAAAATTGATTATTCTACGGTATAATATAGACACAAACTATAATTTGGAGAGCCGCCTATGACCAACCAGGACATCGAGACCTTTTTCGCCGTGCTGGACCACGGCACCATGACCGCCGCCGCCGAGGCGCTGTACATCACCCAGCCGTCCCTGTCTGCCCGGCTGAAGGCACTGGAGGACCAGGTGGGCGCGCCCCTGTTCCACCGCGGCAAGGGCCAGCGCCGCATCACCCTGACAGATGCGGGCCAGCACTTCCTGCCTCTGGCCCGCCGGTGGCAGAACCTGCTTTCGGAGACGCAGACCTTCGCCGCCGCGGAAAAGCGTGAGTTTCTCCACGTCATCGCCGCCTACACCGCCAACCAGTACATTCTGCCGCCGGTGTACCAGCGGTTTCTGGAGCGTGAGCTGCCGGTGAACCTGTGGGTGGAGTCCATGCGGACGGACCAGGCGGTGTCCGCCGTGGCCCGGGGCGACGCGGACATGGCCATCGTGGACGGCGCATTGCACTACGATCTGCAGATCGAAGCCAAGCCCCTGTTCCGCGAGGGCTTCTTCCTTGTGGTGCCCAGAACGGTGGCACTGACGGAACCGGTAGAGGCCACCACCCTGCACGTGCAGGACGAGATACTCATCTACGGCCAGCCGGAGATACAGCAGTGGCACGACTACTGGTTCGGCGTGGACGCCCGCCCCCTGCTGTACGCCGACACGCCCCAGCTGGCCGAGACCCTGCCCGCCTGCGGCAAGCGCTGGAGCATCATCCCCGCCGGCGCCACCGAGCCCTATCTGCGGATGTTCAGCAACGTGCAGGTGCTGCGCCTGGCCCACCCGCCGGCGGAGCGCACCTTCTACCTGGTCACGCCCAAGGGCCGCGCCCTCTCCGCCGCCGCGGAGACACTGCTGGAGGACCTGCGGGTGCAGATACAGGATCTGGAGGGCATCACCTGGTATTGAGCAGCGAAAGAGACACACCCTTCGGTGTGTCTCTTTCTGTCGTTTTGTGTCGCATTCTGTCCTTGCACGTCGTATGGCGGCCATTCACGTCGATTTTCGTCTTTTGATGTCGCAGGATGACCTTTTGCGTCGCTTCCTGTCGCAATGTGTCGAATACCGTCCTATCCCCGCCGCAGCTGGCCACGGATCAGCCGCGTCACCGCGTCTGCCAGCCACCCGATGGCCGGCAGGCGCTCCATAGCCTGTCCGTAGATACGCCGGGCGTCCGGCACCTCCCGGTCGCTTCCGGTGAACAGACACACCGGCAGCACGCCCCGCAGCCGCAGGGCCGCGGCCTCCGCCGCCGTGTCGTCCACGCCGCGCTTCCCGGTGTAGGCCCATCCGCCCAGGCCGTTGGGTATCCGCTGGTCGTCGTTGGGACTGGCGTCCGAGAGCACCAGCAGCAGCGACTGCTCGCTGCGCCGCTGCCGCAGCAGCCAGCCCATGGCCCGCAGGGCCAGCCCGTCCCGGTTCCACCCCGCGGCCACATAGTCGAATACCCCCTCGTTCTGCTCCGGATGGTCATAGTCCCGCAGCACCCGCAGCACCGTGCAGCCGCTGACGGAGCAGAACGCCGTCACCCGCACGGGGATGCGGCACCGGCTCAGGCTCTCCGCGATAAGATACGCCTGTGTGGCCAGCTTCTCCTGCTGCCGGTTCTGCGAGGCCGAGCCGTCCAGCAGCAGGTCCACGGACAGCTCTCCCGGCTCCTGCGGCGACCGGCGGGAAAACACCCGCTCGTCCCCCAGCGCCCTGGCGCGCCAGGCCAGCTCCGGCCGCAGCCTCCCGGCGCGGCCCGTACCACCCTCGTCCTCCGCCCGCAGCAGCAGCGTGTTCTGCAGCTTCTGCGTCAGCTGTGCGATGGCCAGCTTGTTTTCCACCAGATGCGCCCGGTAATACGCCCGGTTCTTCTCCCGCTGCTGCCGGAAGTGGGCCGCGTCCCAGGCCGCCTCCGGCGCGGGCGCGCGGCCCACTTCCGGCTCGCCGCGGGTAAAGTGCAGCCGGCAGTTCTTGTGCACGCCGGTGCACAGGGTGCGCTCCGCCTCACTGAGCTGCCCCGGCGTCAGCATGGACGCGCCGAAGCAGTCCTCCACATACCGCCGCAGGATCGGCTCCGGCGTCCGGCCCTGCAAAAAGCTGAACAGCGTCTGCTTCTGCAAGCCGCCGCTGCCGCCGGGCGCGTCATGTGACAGCGCCCGCAGGGCGTTGGGCCGCACAAAGTGCACGCCGCCGCTTTTGTCCCGCTTTCGGCCTACCCACGCCGCCCACTGGCGGTCGTCGGCAGCCCGGCGTGCGCGGCGGAACCAGGTGTACAGCACGCGCTCCGTCCGCTGGATCAGCTGCGCCTCCGTGCTGTCCCCCGGCGCGGCCAGCTCGTCCAGCAGCGGCGACAGGGCCGGGTCCTCCGGCTGTTCCAGCACGCGGCAGGCCCAGGCCCGGCGCACGGCGTCCCCGTTCATGCCCTCGGCCATCGGCGTCTGCGCCAGCAGCCGGCGGGCATAGTCCCGCCGCAGCGCCGGCAGCAGCGGCCGTTCCGCCGCGCCGCGGGCGAACACCGCCCCCTCCAGCACCAGGAAGAACACGTCCGTGTACAGTGCCTCCTGCGCCGACCGGTGAAACTCGTTCAGCAGCGGCCGGAAGCGGTCAAAGTCGTAATACCGGCAGGCCAGACCCAGCACCGTATTGCCGTACAGCTCGGCGTCCCCCGCCCGGTCGAAGGTCAGCAGCTCCGGCTTGCGGGCATAGTCCCCCCAGCCGTTCCACACCTGATTTTCCGCCCGGCGCGTCTCTCTGTCCTGTCTGTCCATATCAGTCGAACAGCTTATCCCGGGTGGCGTCCTTGGGCAGGCGCGCCCACACCGCGTCCGCCACCAGCTGGCGCTCAAAGGGCTCAAAGGCCTTGTTGATGATGCCCAGGTCCAGCGCCTGCCCGGAGGGTATCCCCTTCTCGATCAGGTGCAGGGCCGCCAGCAGTCCCCGCAGGTCCAGCGCCTTGGTGGATATCTCGCCGCTGTCGCACTTGGTCCGCAGGTCCCGGAACAGCGCCGTCAGCTGCTCGGCCCACTCCCGCTTCAGGGTGGGGAAACTGCGCCGCAGCAGCTTCTGCAAATTCTCGTCGGAGATCACCGGCATATCCACCACCACGAACCGGCTCACCAGCGCCTCGTTCAGCTCACGGGTGCCGGCGTAGCCGTAGTTCATGGTGCCGATGAACCGCGCCGCGTCGTCCAGCTGTATGCGCTCATACCCCGGCACGTCGATGACGCGCCGGTGGTCCAGCGTGGCGTGCAGCACGGCCAGCGCCTCGTTCTTTGCCATGTTCACCTCGTCCAGCACGCCAAAGCCGCCCAGCCGCGCACAGGCGCACACCGGTCCCTCCCGGAACACCACCTGCCCGTCCTTCAGCGTGTCCGCGCCGATCAGGGCCGCCGCGTCCACGTTCACATACATGGACACGTCCCACACCGGCCGTCCGAACAGCGCCGCCAGGTCCTCCGCCAGCACGTTCTTGCCGGTGGCCTTCGGCCCCGCCAGCAGCAGGTGCTCGCCGCACAGCAGTGCCGCCGCCGCGCTCTCCCATACCTCCCTGCCGTAGTAGAGATACTTCGGCACGGGCACGCGCTCCTGCGCCTCCGGCGTCAGGGGGTGGGCCTCCCGGAAGCGGCGTACCTCGTCCAGCAGGCCGCTGTCCACGCCCTCGTCCCGCAATTCCTTCCAAATATCCATAGACTCGCCTCATTTCATCTCCGGATGATGCCAAATTATACTCCCGCCGCCCGCTAAGTGTCCGTTAAGGATGTGCGGTCCGTCCCCTTTGTCATATCCGCCCGCGTTCCGCCATATAGATAGAGCACAACGGCATGGGAGTGTTGCGTTATGCGAGACGATCTGGAGCAGCGGGCCAAAGAGCTGGCCCTGTACATGATAGAGAACCGGACCACCGTCCGCGCCGCCGCCAAGAAGTTCGGCGTCAGCAAATCCACCGTACACAAGGACCTGTCCGAGCGTCTGGCCCTGTGCGACCGGGCGCTGTACACACAGGTAAAGGCCATACTGGACGAAAACCGTTCCCAGCGGCACATCCGCGGCGGAATGGCCACGCGCCGCAAGTATAAGGGGATATGAAAAAAGGGACGGCGGCGCCGTCCCTTTTCCCGTATAAACCAAAACGGACACCCTTGCGGATGTCCGTTGCGTTTGGTCATTAGCCAATGTTGTTCAGCTTCAGCGTCAGCGCGCTCTTCTTGTGGGCCGCGTTGTTCTTGTGCAGCAGACCCTTTGCAGCAGCCTTGTCGATCGCCTTGACCGCCACCTTGTAAGTGCCCTCGGCCTCGGTGCGATTGCCTTCAACGGCAGCAGCCTCGAACTTCTTGATAGCAGTCTTCAGTGCGGACTTATTGGCTTTGTTGCGAGCATTTCTCGTCTCTGCCACCAGAACACGCTTCTTAGCAGACTTGATATTCGGCAAACCAAACACCTCCCCGACTTGAATTTTTTGTGCAGCGAAAATATACACTTCCACGCAGGATGATATTTTAGCATCTTTGCCTGAAAAATGCAAGACTTTTTTGCAATTTCCGCGGCAGTTTTTGTATAAAAGCGATTTCACCGGCCATGCTACCCAAAAGCCACAATATTTTGTGTTCAGAAGGGAGCGTTGACCACTACTATGAACCTCTCGCGTACCGATCTGGCCGTGGAAACAGCGGAGGCGCTGCCCACCGGCCGAGATATGTTTGCCCCTGGCACCGGCGTCACCAAGTCCGAATGCCTGCTGTGCGGCTGTCCCGTCACCCGCATCCATGTCCATACCCCGGCGGGCGCCCGGGCCATCGGCAAGCCCGAGGGCCGCTATATCACCATCGACCTGCGCCCCGCCCTGTCCCGTCAGGAGGCGCTGACCGGTCGGGCCGCCCTCTGTCTGTGCCGCGAGCTCCGCGCCCTGCTGCCGCCGCCATCGGACGGCCCCGCCCTGGTGGTGGGCCTGGGCAACGACGCCATGACCCCCGACGCCGTGGGGGCGGCGGCGCTGGAGCACCTGCTGGTCACGCGGCACATGGTCCGCTCCATGCCCCGGCAGTTCGGCGCACTGACGCCGGTGGCGGCCCTGGCCACCGGCGTGCTGGCCCGCACGGGGGTGGAGACGCTGGAGCTGATCCGCGGCGCGGCGGACCGCCTGCGCCCCTCGGTGGTCATCGCCATCGACGCGCTGGCCGCCCGCAGCCGTCACCGGCTGTGTGCCACCGTGCAGCTGGGGGACACGGGCCTGATCCCCGGCAGCGGCGTAGGCAATCACCGCAAGGCGGTCAACGCCCGGACGCTTGGCGTGCCGGTCATCGCCCTGGGCGTCCCCACGGTCATCGACGGCGCGGCCCTCTGCGGCGACGAGGACGCCCCTCCCTCCGGGTTGTTTGTCACGCCCCAGGACATCGACCGCCGCGTCCGTGAGCTGGGCCGGCTCATCGGCTATGGCGTCACCCTGGCGCTCCAGCCCGGCCTGACGCCGGAGGATGCAGCGGCCCTGCTGGGATAGCCCTTGCAAAATCCTCCCCGACGCGGTACAATAGGACATCAAAACTTCGGAACGGGAGGTATCGCACATGGAATTCAACCCCCAGATACAGCTGGCCGGCCTGCTGGAGTGGATGGCCGAGCAGATGAATGCCTGCCACGGCAAGACCGCCGTCATCGGCATCTCCGGCGGCAAGGACAGCTCCACCGTGGCCGCCCTGGCCGTGGCCGCCTATGGCCGCGAAAACGTCCTCGGCGTCCTCATGCCCGACGGCGTCCAGCCGGACATCGACTACTCCCAGGCACTGGTGGAGCACCTGGACCTGCCCCACACCACCATCAACATCCATGACGCTGTTCAGGGCGTGCTGAGCGAGATGGAGAAGGCGGGCCTGACCCCCAGCCGCCAGACAAAGGTCAATCTGCCCAGCCGCGTCCGCATGGCCACCCTGTACGCCGTGGCCCAGTCCGTAGAGGGCGGTATCGTCATCAACACCAGCAACCTCAGCGAGGACTGGGTGGGCTACTGCACCATCTACGGCGACAGCGCCGGCGCCTTCTCCCCCCTGGGGATGTACACCACCGAGGAGGTCGTCGCCCTGGGCCGTCAGCTTGGCCTGCCGGAGAAGTTTCTCATCAAGCCGCCGTCCGACGGCCTCACCGGCCTGACCGACGAGGACAATCTGGGCTTCCCCTACCGCGCGGTGAACGAGTACGTCCGCCGCGGCGTGGTGGACCCGGCCATCAAGGAGCGCATCGACGCCCTGCACCGGGCCAGCCGCTTCAAATTCCAGACCCTGCCGGTCTACCACAACGGCCTGCCCATGGCGCTGACCGACGAGACCGATTATTATAACTGAGCCTCGTTTCCTTTTGTGCGCCTTTTTTCTCTCCGTCTTTTGAGAATACAGGGCTTTGGAGCCTTCCGGAACACAAAGGCACACCATGACTGCCTCAAACGTATAAAAAAGAGCACATAAGCAGCACATGCAGAGGACAACCAGGCAAACGCTGCGTAAACCAAAAAGCAAGCAAACATACGTTGCCGAAAGCGAAAAAAAAGCAGAAACACCCCGGCCGAATGGCCGGGGTGTTTCCGTGTGTTTGTGTTAGGAGAGAGAGAAAATCACATCAGGAAGTGTTGTTCCTTTGGATGATGCTATAATACCCTCTAATTTTGGCCGAATCTTGAAGCGGCCATGAACAATTTGTGAATTCTGCCTTTTACGCCGCGTTTTTTCCACAGCAGACAGCGCATTTCACTGAAACTTTCTGCTCTCGGCCACAGCCATCTGGTCGCAGCGGTTGTTTTTTTCATTCTCCGCGTGGCCCTTCACCCAGTGGCAGCGCACCTCGTGAATATCGGTCAGCGCCAGCAGCTGCTCCCACAGGTCCGGGTTCAGCGCCGGCTTTTTGTCACTTTTCACCCAGCCCCGCTGCTGCCAGCTTCTGGCCCAGCCCTTTTCCAGCGCGTCGATGACGTACTTGCTGTCGCTGTACAGCTCCACCACGCACGGCTCCTTCAAAAGCCGCAGCGCCTCGATGACGGCGGTCAGCTCCATGCGGTTGTTGGTGGTCTGGGCCGCGCCGCCGGAGAGTTCCTTCTCCGCACCCTTATAGCTGAGTATCGCCCCCCAGCCGCCCGGGCCGGGATTGCCGGAGCAGGCTCCGTCGGTGTAGATCGTAACGGTTCTCATATATCCTTCCTTCACTCCACCCCAACGACGCGCACGGTCCCGTCCTGCACGGTAAAGCGCACGTTCTTTCCTGCGTAAGCCATGCCGTACACGCGGTCGGGGTCGTCCTGATACCGGGGCCGCGGGTCGGCGGCCAGGGCGCTCAGCAGCCCGTGGCGCTGCCCACTGTCAAACTGCGCCAGCAGCTCCGGGGGAAAGTCCACCGTAAGCACCGCGCCGGCACCGCCGCCGGTAAAGCCGCCGGCGGCGTCGGGATAGCTGTCCGCGTAGGCCAGATAGGGTTTGATGTCCACGATGGGCGTTCCGCTGACCATATCCGCGCCCCGGACATACAGTACCGGGGCCTCCGGCTCGTCCAAGGCCACACGCTCCAGCTCCACGGCGGAGAGCCCGAGGCCGTTGGGCCGGAAGGGCGAACGGGTGGCGAACACGCCCACGCGCTCGTTGCCACCCAGCCGGGGCGGCCGCACCGTGGGCGACCAGCTCTGCCGCTGCGCCCGGTCAAACTGCCAGATGAGCCAGATGTGTGAAAAGCCCTCCAGGCCCCGCACCGCATCCACGTCCCGGAAGGGCTTTTCGAACACGATGCGTCCGGGGCTGTCGGCAATGCCGCTCTGCCGCGGCACGCCGAACTTCTCCGCAAAGGGCGTCTCTATCCGCGCGATGATGTCCAGCCCGGAGCCGTTCACAGCGGGGCCTCCTCCGACGCGGGCTGCTCCTTCTCCTCGGGATCGGCCAGAGCCAAAGAGATGACCCGGTCGCCCTCCTCCTTGAAGCGCATGACGATGACGCCCTGGGTGGCACGTCCCGCCACGCGGATATTTTCCACAGGTGTGCGGATCAGGATGCCCGCTGCCGTCACCAGCAGCAGGTCCTCGGTACCTTCCACCACCTTCATGCCCACCACCGGGCCGGTCTTGTCCGTGACCATATAGTTGCGGATACCCATGCCGCCGCGGTTGGTAATGCGGTACTCCTCAATGGGCGTCCGCTTGCCGTAGCCGTTCTCGGTGATGGACAGCACGGTCTTGTCCGCGTCGGCGCGGGCGGCGCCAATGACATAGTCGCCCTCCCGCAGCCGGATGCCCCGGACGCCCACGGCGGTACGTCCCATGGCGCGCACATCCGTCTCGTCGAAGCACACCGCCTGTCCGTCGTGGGTGGCGATAAGCATACGGTCATGCCCCCGCGTCTCCGTCACGGAGATCAGCTGGTCGCCTTCGTCCAGCGTCAGGGCGCGGATACCGTTGTTCCGCAGGTTCTTCAGGGCGCTGACCTCCAGACGCTTCACCGTGCCGTTCCGGGTGGTCATGAACAGGTACAGCTCCTCGTCTCCCGTCTCCCGGAAGTGGAGCATAGCCTGCACCCGCTCGCCCGTCTCCACCTGAATGATGTTGACGATGTTCACGCCCTTGGCGGCCTTGCCGCTCTCGGGGATCTGATAGCCCTTCTTGCGGTAGACCTTGCCGGTGTCGGTAAAGAACAGGATATAGTCGTGGGTAGACGCGGTGAACACGTCCACCACCGTGTCCTCCTCACGGGTGGTGATGCCCTTCTTGCCCATGCCGCCCTTGCTCTGGGCGGCGTATTCGCTGACCGGCGTGCGCTTGATGTAGCCGTTCTCCGTCAGGGTGAAGACGCACTGCTCCTCCTCGATCAGGTCCTCGATGTCCAGCTCGTCCTCCACGTCCTGTATCTCGGTCTTGCGGTCGTCGCCGAACTTGTCGGCAATGGCGGTCAGTTCCTCCTTGAGGATGGACTTCACCAGTCCCTCGTCGCTGAGGATACGCAGGAAGTAGGCGATCTTCTCCTCCAGCTCCTTGTACTCGGTCTGGAGCTTCTCCCGGTCAAGACCCTGCAGCGCCTTCAGGCGCATATCCAGAATGGCCTGGGCCTGCACGTCGTCCAGCCCGAAGCGCTGCATCAGGTTTTCCTTGGCGTTGTCGTAGCTGCTGCGGATGATCTTGATGACCTCGTCGATGTTGTCCTGGGCGATGAGCAGGCCCTCCAGCAGGTGGGCGCGCTCCTGTGCCTTTTTCAGGTCGAAGCGGGTCCGGCGGATGATGATCTCCTCCTGGAATTTCAGGTACTCGTCGATGATGTGCCGCAGGGACAGTATTTTCGGCTGCCGCTGGTTTTCCACAAGCGCCAGCATATTGATGGCAAAGGTGGTCTGGAGCTGGGTCTGGGCGAACAGGCGGTTCAGCACTACCTGGGGATTAGCGTCGCGCTTGAGCTCGATCACGATACGCATACCGTTGCGGTCGGACTCGTCCCGGATGTCGGAGATACCCTCCAGCCGCTTGTCCTCCACCTGGTCGGCAATGGCCTTGATGAGCATCCGCTTGTTCACCTGATAGGGCAGCTCCGTGATGATGATACGGGTGCGGCCGTTGTTGAACTCCTCAAACTCATGCCGGGCACGGACCATGAGCCTGCCCCGGCCCGTGGCGTAGGCGGCGCGGATGCCGCTTCTGCCCATGATGATGCCCTTTGTGGGGAAGTCGGGGCCCTTGACGTGCTCCATCAGGTCGCTGAGGGTGGCGTCCGGGTTATCCAGCACGCAGATGCACGCGCCGATGACCTCCCGCAGGTTGTGGGGCGGGATGTTGGTGGCCATGCCCACGGCGATACCGCTGGAGCCGTTCACCAGCAGGTTGGGGAACCGGCAGGGCAGCACACGGGGCTCCTTGCGGCTCTCATCGAAGTTGGGGTCCCAATCCACCGTGTCCTTTTCGATGTCGCGGAGCATCTCGTTGGAGATCTTGCTGAGACGGGCTTCGGTGTATCGGTAGGCGGCCGGGGGGTCGCCATCCACGGAGCCGAAGTTGCCGTGGCCGTCCACCAGCATATAGCGCATGGAGAAATCCTGCGCCAGACGCACCAGCGCGTCGTACACGGAGGCGTCGCCGTGGGGGTGATAGCGGCCCAGCACATCGCCCACGCAGGTGGCGGATTTCTTGAAGGGCTTGTCGCTGGTCAGGTTATCCTCGTACATGGCGTACAGGATACGCCGGTGCACGGGCTTCAGGCCGTCCCGCACGTCAGGCAGCGCACGGCCCACGATGACGGACATGGCGTACTCGATATAGGAGTTCTCCATCTCCGGCACCAGCGGGGACTCTACGATATGCTGGTTGGGAAAGCGTATTTCTTCCGGGTCGTATTGGGGCTTTTTGCTCATACTGACACGACCTCCTTAATAATCCAGATTTACCGCGTACTTAGCGCGCTGCTCGATAAACTCCTTGCGGGGCTCCACCTTCTCGCCCATGAGGACGGTGAACGTAGCGTCGGCCTTTACGGCATCGTCCAGCGTGATGCGGCGCAGCGTCCGGGTGTTGGGATCCATAGTCGTCTCCCACAGCTCATGGGCGTCCATCTCGCCCAGACCCTTAAACCGGCTGATACCGATTTTCACGTTGGGGTCGCCGTTCCGCATCTCGTTGGACACCCGGTCACGCTCCTCGTCGGAGTAGGCCACCCGGGAGGTCTTGCCCCGGATCAGCTTGTAAAGCGGCGGCACGGCGGAATAGACGTAGCCCTCCTCGATGAGGGGCCGCATATACCGGAAGAAGAAGGTCAGCAGCAGGGTGCGGATATGGGCGCCGTCCACATCGGCATCGGCCATGATGATGATCTTGTGATAGCGCAGCTTGTTCTCGTCGAACTCCTCGCCGATACCTGCGCCCAACGCGATGATGACGGGCTGGAGCTTGTCGTTGCCGTAGACCTTGTCCACCCGGGCCTTCTCTACGTTGAGCATCTTGCCCCACAGGGGCAGGATGGCCTGGAACCGGCTGTCCCGTCCCGCCGTGGCGGAGCCGCCTGCGGAGTCGCCCTCCACGATGTACAGCTCTGTCAGCTCGGGGTTATTTTCGTTGCAGTCCCGGAGCTTATCCGGCATAGCCGCGCCGCCCAGCACCGTCTTGCGGCGGATGGACTCCCGCGCCTTGCGAGCCGCCTCCCGGGCGCGGTTGGCGGTCATGGCCTTATCCAGAATGGTGCGGGCCACCATGGGATGCTCCTCCAGATACACCGCCAGCTGGTCGTTGACGATACTGTCCACCAGCGTGCGGATATGGGCGTTGCCCAGCTTGGCCTTGGTCTGGCCCTCAAACTGGGCCTCCGTCAGCTTCACGGAGATCACCGCCGTGATACCCTCGCGCACGTCCTCGCCGGAGACCTTGTCTCCCTCCTTGATCATGCCGTATTTCAGGCCGTAGGCATTGAGCACGCGGGTCAGGGCCGCCTTGAAGCCCGTCTCGTGCATGCCGCCTTCCGGCGTATGGATGTCGTTGGCGAAGGACACCAGCGTCTCGTTGTAGCCGTCGTTATACTGGATGGCGATCTCCGCCGTGCTGTCGCCCTTGGCGCCGGAGAGATAGATGACCTCCTCGTGGAGCGGGGTCTTGTTCCGGTTGATGAAGGTGACGAACTCCCGGATGCCGCCCTCATAGCACATGGCCTCGGACTTCTCTCTGCCCGGCCGGGCGTCGCTGATAGTGATCCGCAGACCAGCGTTCAGGAACGCCTGCTCCCGCATACGGGTGTGCAGCGTCTCGTAGTCATACTCCAACGTGTCGAACATCTCCGGGTCCGGCTTAAAGGTCACGGTGGTGCCGGTATGGTCCGTCTCGCCGATGACCTTCATCTCCTGGGTGATATTGCCCCGGGAGAATTTCATCTCATAGATTTTGCCGTCCTTGTGTACCTGCACCGTCAGCCACTCACTCAGAGCGTTCACCACGGACGCGCCCACGCCGTGCAGGCCGCCGGAAACCTTATAGCCACCACCGCCAAACTTGCCGCCGGCGTGCAGCACGGTGAACACCACCTCCAGGGCGGGCCGGCCCGTCTGGGCCTGAATATCCACGGGGATACCACGGCCGTTATCGGTGACGGTGATGGTGTCACCCTCGTTGATGGTCACGGTAATGTCCGTGCAGTAGCCGGCCAGCGCCTCGTCGATGGCGTTGTCCACGATCTCATATACCAGGTGGTGCAGACCGCTGGCGCTGGTAGAACCGATATACATACCCGGCCGCTTCCGCACAGCCTCCAGCCCCTCCAGCACCTGTATTTCTGATGCGTTGTATTCCGTATCCACCACGGTCTTTTCCAGTTCTGCCATGTACTACTCTCCTTTTCCTTGGACCCGCTTGCCCAGCGTCCGGGAATTGATCTGCGACAGATACACGATCTGCCGGTGATAGGGATGGTCACACACCACGAAGGACCGCGGTATGTCCTCGCAGGCACTCTGTACCACGCCCTCCTGCTCGGCTCCCTGTAAAAACTCTCTCGTTTTTTTTGAGGTAGAGGTGTTATCCAGGTCAAAGATACCGATGACCCGCCGGTCCTCTACCATCACGTTCATACCGATGTGCAGATACGCCATCACAGTACCTCCCCGCCCCGCACATGGAACACCCTGCCGCTGAGCAGCGTGTCCAGCCGGTCGTTTTCGCAGCAGGTGATAAACACCTGTCCGCCGCTGATGCGATTCAGTACGTATTCCTGCCGCCGGGGATCCAACTCGCTGAGCACATCGTCCAGCAGCATTACCGGATACTCCCCCATGGCGTTTTTGTGTATCTCGCGCTCCGCCAGCTTCAGGCTCAGTGCCGCCGTCCGTACCTGCCCCTGCGAGCAGAACTGCCGCGCGCTGCGCCCGTTGACCAGCACCTCGATATCGTCCTTGTGGGCGCCGGAGAGACACAGCTTCGCCGCACGCTCCGCCGCCTGATGGCTCTCCATATGTGCCGTCAGCGCCGCGTAGATATCTGCCTGACTGCCCAGCGGGTCGGCGACGGTCCTGACGGTCTGGTACGTCAGGGTCAGCTCCTCCCTCTCGCCGCTGCACTCATAGTGTGCCTGCCGGGCATATTCCGCCAGCGCCGCACAGAACCGCGCCCGATAGCCTACCAGCACTGCGCCGCTGCGGCACAGGCCCTCGTTGAATTCCGGCAGCAGGTCCAAAAGCTCTGGCTTGTCCTCGCTGTCCCGCAGGATGCGGGTCTTGTGCTCATACAGCCGGCTGTACTGGCTCAGCGCCTCGGCGTACCGCGGTCGCAGCTGGCACAGCGACAGGTCCATGAACCGCCGCCGTTCCGCCGCACCGGCCCGGATCAAAAACAGATCCTCCGGCGCAAAAAACACCGTATGCAGCACGTCGGACAGGGCGGCGCTGTTTTTGGCGGGCACACCGTTAACGGTCATTTTCCGCCGCTTTCCGCGGAAGAGGCGTATGTCCGTCACAAATTCCCGCTGTCGGGAAAAGATATTTCCCAACAGCGCGGCCTCCTGCATATCAAAGCCGATCAGCTCCTTGTCTCCGTGGGCGCGGGGACTTTTTCCACAGCTAAGATATACGATGGCCTCCAGCAGATTTGTTTTTCCTTGGGCGTTCTCTCCGTAAATAACGTTGCAGCTGGGGTCGAACGTCAGCGCCTGCGTGCCGTAGTTCCGCCAGCCCTGCAGGTGCAGGGCGTCAACTCTCATACGTCACCGTCAGCGTCTGCCCGTTGAAGGCCACCACGTCGCCGGGCCGGATCTTCTTGCCACGCATGGTGCACACCTTGCCATTGACCGTCACGTCACCCTCCTGGATGACGAGCTTGGCCTCGCCGCCGGTCTCTACCGCCGCGGCAAACTTCAGCAGATCCTGCAATTTTATATATTCCGTTGTGATGGTGATAGTCTCCATAATAATGAACCTCGTTCATAGATATAATATGCCGTTTTTTTCTTCAATAAAAAGCGCGCACAGTTCGATAAAGGTGCAGCTCCTGCGTTCTGCCGATGGCAAACCAACGACGGCGTACCGGGTGTGTGTCGAGGAGGTGTAGCGATGGCAGGGCACAAGAGATGTGCCTTTATTGCGCCTTCAGGCGCACCGGCAGCACCATATAAAGAAAGTTGTCACTGTCATCTACGGGCGTGATGATACAGGGCGAAATACCGGTGTTCAGCTGCATTTTCACCGTATCCGCCGGGGCATAGCGCAGGGCGTCCATGAGATAGCGGTTGTTGAAGCCGATCTCCAGCTCCTGTCCGTCGCCGCGGACGGGGCAGATATCCCGGGCTTCGCCGTTTCCGGTCCGGGCGGACATATACACCCGGTCCTGGCTGAACAGGCAGCGTACCGGACTTTTCAGCTTCTCGCTGATGACCACGCTGACGCGGTCCAGGCTTTCGATCATCGTCTTGTTGTCCACCTCGATGCAGATGGGGTTGGTGGTAGGTATGGCATTCTTGTAGTCCAGGAATTCACCCTCCAACCGGCGGCATATCAGCTGGGTAGCCCCGGCCTCAAACATCAGATGGCGCTTGCCCTGGGTCACCGTCACCATGTCGTCGGTGTCGGCGCATATTTTCTCCACCTCATTCAGGGCGGCGCCGGGGGCCACGAACTTGAAGGCCCCGCCGTCGATGTGCTCCAGCGGCTCGCGGCGCAGCGCCAGACGGAAGCCGTCCACCGCCACCATGGTCAGTCCCTTGTCGCTGATCTCAAACAGGGCGCCGGTGTGGATGGGACGGGCCTCATTGACGGAAACAGCAAAGCTGGTCTGGTTGATCATGGCCTTCAGCGTCCGCTGCTCCAGTGTGACGGAGAACTGGTCGTCCACCTCCGGCAGCTCCGGATAGTCGTCGGCGCTGAGGCCGGGAAGCTCGAAGCTGGCATCGCCGCAGTTCAGCTTCACGTTAAACTTGTCGTCTGCCTCAAAGGTCACCATATCATCCGGCAGGCGGCGGATCATCTCGCCGAACAGTCTGGCGTTCAGCACGATGTGCCCTGCCTCGGACACTGCGGCCTCCACCGTGGTGCGTATGCCGGTCTGCATATTATAGCCGGACAGCCGCAGTCCCTCGCCGCACTCCAGCAGGATACCCTCCAGCGCCGGGATGGAGCTTTTAGCCGCTACCGCCCGAGACACCGCGGCCACCGCCTGTTGTACCAGTGCCTTTTCACAGGAAAATCTCACCATATCCGTCGTTCCTCGCTTTCCGAAAGTCATTGCCGCCTGCGCTGTCTGAAAGATCAGCCCTACGCAAAAAAGCGGTTCTATTTTTCTAAATCAAATCATAAACTAATCTTTTATTTCAGTAGTCTTATTAGTAGGGAAAATTTATGTGGACATCCATGCTCATCCCGCGCCGTTATCGGCTTTTTTATAGACATACCGTTATGGAAAATACGCCGGGTTTCCCACAGTTGTATGTGTGATGCGGATGTTACACAGATTTTCCACGTGGATTACACAGGAAATGGGGAAAACCCTCCCCTTTTGCTCTGTCTCGCCAGCACCTGTGCTTTCTCACTTTTTGCTGTTGATGTTGGTGGTGATCTCCTTCACCTTTTCGGCAAAGGCGGGGTCGGAGCGCATCGTGCTCTCCACCTTGTCCAGAGAGTGCAGAATAGTGGAGTGGTCCCTGTCGCCGAACTCCTTGCCGATGTCGTTCAGGCTCATGGAGGTCATACGGCGGATGAGGTACATGGCGATCTGCCGCGCGGCCACCACATCGCGGCTGCGGCTCTGTCCCCGCAGCGTCTCCTCGTCCACGTGGAAGTAGCTGCATATGTATCCCACGATAATGGCAGGGGTAGGGGCAAAGTCGTTGCTCTTCTTCAGCATATCACGGATGGCCCGGCTGACGGTCTCCTCGTTTACCTGGTCGTCCAGCAGGTCCCGATAGGCCAGTATCTTATTCAGCGTGCCCTCGATCTGCCGCACGTTGGAGGTGATGTTCTCCGCGATGTAGTCCGTCACCTCGTTGGGCAGCTTCACGCCCAGCATGGCAGCCTTATTCTGCACGATGGCGAACCGTGTTTCAAAGTCCGGTGGCGCCACATCTACCATCAGGCCCCACTCGAACCGGGTCCGCAGCCGGTCCTCCAGCTGGGTGATCTCTTTTGGGGGACGGTCCGATGTCAGCACGATCTGCCGGCCGGACTCATACAGGGTGTTGAAGGTGTGAAAGAACTCCTCCTGGGTCTGTATCTTGCCGGCGATGAATTGGATATCGTCCATCAGCAGGATATCCGTCTGCCGGTACTTTTCCCGGAACTCCGCATTGCGGTTCTCCCGGATAGAGGCGATCAGCTCATTGGTGAAGTCATCGCCCTTCACATAGACGATCCGTGCCTCTGGCCGCTTTTTACGCAGGGCGTTGGCGATAGCGTACAGCAGGTGCGTCTTGCCCAGACCGGAGTCACCGTAGATAAACAGCGGATTGTAGTTCTCTCCGGGCTTCTCGGTCACCGCCTTGGCGGCGGCAAAGGCCAGCTTGTTCTGGGGTCCCACCACATACGTCTCGAAGGTGAAGGCCTCCGACTCTGACAGATCGCCCGGCCTGTCCGGCGCCACACCGTGGTAAGCCGCCAGCTGCTGATCGTCCAGAATTTTTACCTCCAGGTCCGTGGAGAACAGGTCCCGCAGTGCCGCCTTGATGTGTGGCAGGAACCGGGCCTCGATGGTGCTTTTTTTAAAGGTATTGCTGCAATGGAGAACGAAGGCCGAGTCCTCCATCGTTACCACCGTTACCTCGTCGAACCAGGTGTTGATGGTGGTCTCGGACAGCTCATGGCTCAGCCGTTTGAGCACACTGTCCCACAGGTCTTTCATGGAATTCAAGCAAAAGCTCCCCTTTCGGCGGAGGCTGTCTGTTTTCCTCCGCAGTAAAATGGCGGGGGGTGTACCGCCGCAAAATATCCCACCACATTATAGCAGAAAACACGCCGGAAGTCTACACCTATTCTAAATATAAACTGCCGGCTTTTTTCCTGTTTTTCCCGCAAAAACGGGCGCTTGTGGGTAAATTTTTGTTGACAGTGCCCCCCTGTATCTGTATAATATACTCCGCGTGGTTGCACGCAGATGTGCAACAGGCGTGGAAATGTTTACTGCGGCGGTGAATATCTCACCGCTGTCGAGTAAGCGCGGGGCCTTGTTGTCCCGCCGGATAATCTTAAAAATGGAGGTGTCATGCAATGTTCCGTACCTATCAGCCCAAGAAGCGTCAGCGCTCCAAGGAGCACGGTTTCCGCAAGAGAATGGCCACCCGCAACGGCCGCAAGGTTCTGGCCCGTCGTCGTGCCAAGGGTCGTGCCCGTCTGACCCATTGAGGTCACGGAAGGTGCATCGCACATACAGATAAGCCCTGAGGGACGGAGGATCGAGATCCCCGTCCCTATCGGTGTATCTGGCGAGGCAAAACCAGTATAGCGAGGGAACTATGGACGCAAGAGTAACGGTGAAGCAAAACAGCGACTTCCGCCGCATTTACCGCAGGGGCCGGTCTGCCGTCTCCGGCGGCGTGGTGGTCTACTGCCTGAAGAACAGACAGGGAATGAGCCGCCTGGGCGTCACCGTCTCCACCAAGCTGGGCCACGCCGTGGTCCGCAACCGTGTCCGCCGCCGGTTTCGTGAGCTCTATCGCCTGCACAGGGCCGATATGCTCCCCGGCTGGGATATTATCATGGTGGGCCGTGTCCGTGCCGCCGAGCTGCCCTATCATAAGCTGGAAAAGCAATACCTCCGCTGCCTTGCAGAGTTGGGATTGCTGCGGGAGGACGTATGAAAAAGCTCCTTCTCTCCGCTATCCGCTTTTATCGCCGGGCCGTCTCGCCCCTGTTCCCGCCCCGCTGCCGCTATATCCCCACCTGCTCGCAGTACGCCCTTGAGGCGGTCGAGAAATACGGTGCGGCCAAGGGCGGCTGGCTGGCCTTCAAGCGTCTTATGCGGTGCCATCCCTTCCACCATCACAAGGGCGGCTGGTATGATCCGGTGCCCTGAAGCCACCCCCTCAAAAAACTACGGAGGAATAAAAGCCTATGTTCGCACAACTCGGCTACTACATCTGTGTGCCGTTCGCGTGGCTCACCCGCCTGTTCTATACCTGGACGGGCTCTTACGGCGTCGCTCTGATTCTCTTCACCCTGATCGTCAAGCTGGTGCTGCTTCCCTTCCAGCTCAAGAGCAAGAAGAGTATGCTCCGCATGGGCCGCATGAACAGCAAGGTGCAGGAGATCCAGAAGAAATACGCCAATAACAAAGAAAAGCAGCAGCAGGAGATCGCGGACCTCTATGCCCGCGAGGGCGTCAACCCCATGTCCGGGTGCCTGTGGTCCTTCCTGCCCTTCCCCATCCTGATCGCCCTGTACTACATCATCCGCACACCTCTGCGCTACTTCATGTCCCTGTCTAATGAGGTCATCGCCAAGATCACCGAGCTGGCGGTGTCCCTGGGGTATGTGTCCGGCGCCAGTGGTCAGGCCTCTGCTTATGACCAGATCTATCTGGCCAAGTTCATCCACGATAACTGGTCCAGCTTCGAGGGTAAATTCGATGGTCTTATCGACCTGAACTACACCTTCCTCAGCATGGACCTGTCCGCCGTGCCCAAGGATCTGTTCAGCCAGTTCCCCTCCGGCGGCTGGCCCGTCATCGGTATCATGCTCATGCCGCTGATCTCCGCCGCGCTGCAGTTCCTGATGACCCGCATCTCCATGAAGACCAACGGCAACAGCAACATGAACGGCTCCTCCAAGGCGATGCTCTACATGATGCCCCTGATGACGGTGTGGATGGGCTACATCCTCCCCGCCGCCCTGTGCGTCTACTGGATCGCCAACGCCGCCTTCTCCTGCATCCAGGAGCAGGTGCTGAACAAGCACTTCTCTAAGGTGCTGGACCGCGAGGAGACCGACAAGGAGCGCCAGAAGCGCGAGGCCCGCTACGCTAAAATGCAGGCTGCCCGTGAGAATTACAACCGTCAGCTGGAGCAGCAGGCCCAGTCCAAGGGAGGCAAGAAGCCCCAGCCCCAACCCAAAAAGAAAAAGACCGGCGAGAGCACCACGGAAGCCGGTAAGGTGGGCAACCGTCCCTACGCACGGGGCCGCGCCTACCGCGAGGAACACTACGACGAATAAGGAGTTTTGTCTATGAGTTATATCGACGTAACGGGCAAGACTGAGGACGAGGCGCTGCGTAAAGGCCTTGAGCAGCTGGGCATGGACCGCGATGACGTGTCTGTCTCCATTCTGGAGCGTGCCAAGACCGGTTTCCTGGGCATCGGCGCCACCCCCGCCCGTATCCGTATCACCTATGGTCCCGAGGAGGCCTGTCTCTTATACACATC
>ENA-OYXQ01000249-OYXQ01000249.1-human-gut-metagenome-genome-assembly--contig:-NODE-249-length-25453-cov-7.618828_pt1 | contig 25453 bp, 20 predicted proteins | sample MGYA00243974_ERZ653430 | MGnify/ENA primary metagenome ERZ653430 (study PRJEB26926, sample SAMN06164997) | human gut metagenome | biome: ENVO:00009003; feature: ENVO:2100002; material: ENVO:00002003...
CTATCATTTATGCTTCGGTAATGGTTGTTATCGTTGCATTCCTGCTGGCATTCGTAAGTTCTTCTCTGCGTGCCACTCAGAACAAGAACGTGGAGCTGGATACGAAGAAGCAGATTCTTGCCGCCCTCAACATCAAGAATGTAGAGGATGCCGATGCAGAATATAATAAGTACATCAAGGGCGATATGCTGATGAACGAGGACGGTACGCTGACCGAGAACACCGGCGCATTTGCCACCGCTTACGAGAAAGAAGCCAAGGAAAACCACCGTCTGCACGTGTTTGTGGCCGAAGTGGACGGAGAGACGAAATATGTATTCCCCGTTTACGGTGCAGGTCTTTGGGGTGCTATCTGGGGGTATGTAGCCCTGAACAGTGACAAGGATACCGTTTACGGCGTTTACTTCTCTCATGCCAGCGAAACCCCGGGTCTGGGTGCGGAAATCGCAACCCCTCAGTTCCAGGGAGAATTTCCGGGCAAGAAGACACTGGAGAACGGTGAAATTGCCCTCGGCGTTGTGAAGAACGGAAAAGTAGAGAAACCGGACTATCAGGTAGACGGCATCTCAGGCGGTACTATCACCTCTGTGGGTGTGGATGCCATGCTGAAAACCTGTCTGAACAGCTACAAGAACTTTTTAACCAATAATAATGAGGAGAAATAAGAATATGGGAGCATTGTTTTCAAAAAAGAATAAAGAAGTATTCTCTACTCCGCTTGGACTGAACAACCCCGTTACCGTACAGGTGCTGGGTATCTGTTCTGCCTTGGCCGTTACCGCCAAGCTGGAACCGGCTATCGTGATGGGGCTTTCCGTAACGGTGATTACGGCATTCTCCAATGTAGTGATTTCATTGTTGCGCAAGACCATCCCCAACCGTATCCGTATCATCGTCCAGTTGGTGGTAGTTGCAGCGTTGGTAACGATTGTAAGTGAGATTCTGAAAGCTTTTGCTTACGATGTAAGCGTGCAGCTTTCCGTATATGTAGGTCTGATTATCACAAACTGTATCCTTATGGGACGTCTGGAAGCATTTGCCATGCAGAACGGTCCGTGGGAGTCTTTCCTCGACGGTGTGGGCAACGGTTTGGGATATGCCAAGATTCTGGTTATCGTGGCTTTCTTCCGCGAGTTGCTGGGTTCGGGTACGTTGCTCGGTTTCAACATCCTGAACTACGAGCCTTTGCAGAAGATCGGTTATGTAAACAATGGCTTGATGCTGATGCCGCCCATGGCACTGATTCTCTGTGCCTGCATTATCTGGTATCAACGCGCACGCCATAAAGAATTGCAGGAAAAGTAATATAAATGAAGAATGAGGAATGATGAATGAAGATTGTGCCGTCACTGTATGGAGATTCTTGATTCTTAATTCTTAGTTCTTAATTAAAAGAATTATGGAACATTTATTAAGTTTATTCGTCCGCTCCATTTTTGTGGACAATATGATATTTGCATTCTTCCTCGGTATGTGCTCTTATCTGGCCGTATCAAAGAATGTAAAGACTGCCGTAGGACTGGGTATCGCCGTAACTTTCGTGTTGGTGGTGACGCTGCCGGTCAACTACTTGTTGCAAACGAAAGTGCTGGGTCCCGATGCCATCATTGAAGGCGTCGACCTCAGCTTCCTGAGCTTCATTCTTTTCATTGCCGTGATTGCCGCTATCGTGCAGTTGGTGGAGATGATTGTGGAACGTTTCAGCCCTTCGCTCTACGCTTCACTGGGTATCTTCCTGCCGCTGATTGCCGTGAACTGTGCCATTATGGGTGCGTCACTCTTCATGCAGCAGCGCATCAACGTGGGCGAGAGCGATCCTAAATTTATCGGTGGCGTTGCCGATGCCGTTTCCTATGCACTGGGTTCGGGTATCGGCTGGTTGCTGGCTATCGTGGGTCTGGCTGCCATCCGCGAGAAGATGGCTTACTCTGATGTACCTGCTCCGCTGAAAGGCCTGGGCATTACCTTCATCACAGTAGGTCTGATGGCAATGGCATTCATGTGTTTCTCTGGTTTGAACATCTAAAAGAAAGGAATAAGACAATGGATATGAATTTGATATTAGCAAGCATTGGAGTATTCCTCGTGGTTGTTCTGCTGCTTGTGGTTATTCTGTTGGTAGCCAAGAATTTCTTGGTTCCATCCGGTAATGTGAAATTGACTATCAACGGCGAAAAGGAACTGGAAGTCGCTTCCGGTTCGACGCTGCTGAATACGCTGTCTGTCAACGGCATCTTCCTTTCCTCTGCTTGCGGTGGCAAGGGCTCTTGCGGACAGTGCAAATGCCAGGTTGTAGAGGGTGGCGGCGAGATTCTGCCTTCCGAAATACCTCACTTCAGCCGTAAGCAGGTTCAGGACCACTGGCGTCTGGGCTGCCAGGTGAAGGTGAAGGGCGACATGGGCATCAAAATCGACGAGTCCGTACTCGGCGTCAAAGAGTGGGAGTGCGAGGTTATCTCCAATAAGAACGTGGCTACGTTTATCAAAGAGTTTATCGTGGCATTGCCCAAGGGCGAGCACATGGACTTCATCCCCGGCTCTTATGCGCAGATTAAGATTCCTAAATTCTCCATGGATTACGACAAGGACATCGACAAGTCCCTTATCGGCGAGGAGTATCTGCCTGCATGGGAGAAATTCGGTCTGCTCGGCCTGAAATGCCGTAACGATGAAGAAACCATCCGTGCCTACTCCATGGCTAACTATCCTGCAGAGGGCGACCGCATTATGCTGACGGTACGTATCGCCACTCCGCCTTTCAAGCCGAAAGACCAGGGCCCGGGCTTCATGGATGTGATGCCGGGTATCGCTTCCTCTTACATCTTCACCTTGAAACCGGGTGACAAGGTAACGATGAGCGGCCCTTACGGAGATTTCCATCCGATTTTCGACTCCAAGAAGGAGATGATGTGGATTGGCGGTGGTGCTGGTATGGCTCCGTTGCGTGCGCAGATTATGCACCTCACGAAGACGCTGCACACAACCGACCGTGTGATGAACTACTTCTACGGCGCGCGTGCCCTCAACGAGGTGTTCTACCTGGAAGATTTCCTGCAGATAGAAAAGGATTTCCCCAACTTCAAGTTCCACCTTGCACTGGACCGTCCCGACCCGGCAGCCGATGCAGCGGGCGTGAAGTACACTCCGGGCTTCGTACACAACGTAATCTACGAGACTTACCTGAAAGACCACGAAGCCCCCGAAGACATCGAATACTACATGTGCGGTCCCGGCCCGATGTCCAAAGCCGTTGAGAAGATGCTCGACGACCTCGGCGTTCCGGCTCAGAACCTGATGTTCGACAACTTCGGCGGATAAGGAAACGGTGTTGTCAAAGACACATAATAGTAAAATAGTGAAGAAACTCCGGCAGGGCTGCGGCTCTTGCCGGAGTTTTTTTGTGGGCATAGGATAGAGGCGGTTCGAAAGAAATGAGTATCTTTGCTTTATCGTAATCTAAAAACAGTGGACGGTATGAGCAATAAATATATCCTATCGGAATACAGAACTTCGAGAAAATCCGCAAAGACGGGTATTTCTATATCGATAAAACCGCTTGGGTTTATCAGTTGGCCAAGACCGGCAGTTACTACTTCCTCAGCCGTCCGCGCCGTTTCGGCAAAAGTCTTCTGATCTCCACCTTAGAGGCCTACTTTCGAGGGAAAAAGGAATTGTTCAAGGGACTGGCCATCGAGAAACTGGAGAAAGACTGGACAGAACATCCCATTTTGCATCTGGACTTGAACATCGAACGGTATGATACGCCCGAAAGTCTGGGTAATATACTGGAGAAGAACCTTTCCGAATGGGAAAAACTTTATGGCGCCGATGTTTCCGAACGTACATACTCTTTGCGCTTTGCCGGAATCATCAAGCGTGCTTGCGAGCAGACAGGGCAGCGTGTGGTAATCCTTGTGGACGAATACGACAAACCGATGCTCCAGGCTATCGGCAACGGGGAACTGCAAAAGGAATACTGCAACACGCTGAAACCTTTCTACGGTGTGCTTAAAACGATGGACGGCTGTATCAAACTGGCTTTCCTTACCGGGGTCACTAAATTCGGCAAGATCAGCGTATTCAGTGACTTGAATAACCTGGATGATATTTCCATGCAGGAAATGTATGTCGGTCTTTGCGGAATAACCGGACAGGAGATTCACGATAATCTTGAAGAAGAGCTTCACGAGTTGGCAGACGCTCAGAAAATGACCTACGAGGAAGCCTGTGCCGAGTTGAAGCGGAGATATGACGGCTATCATTTCGTAGAGAACACCGAAGGTATCTACAACCCTTTCAGCTTACTGAATACTTTTAAATATAAGAAATTCGGCAGTTACTGGTTCGAGACGGGAACACCCACCTACCTGATAGAACTGTTGAAACGCTACCATTACGACCTGGAACACATGGCGCATGCCGAAACGTATGCCGATGTGCTGAACAGTATTTATGGGGATGAGGAACCGTTGCCCGTAATTTTCCAGAGCGGTTATCTCACGATAAAGGGGTATGATGAACGTTTTGGAATTTATCGTCTCGGCTTTCCCAATCGTGAGGTGGAAGAAGGTTTTGTTAGATTCCTCATACCTTACTATACACGTTTCAACAAGATTGAAGCACCGTTTGAAATACAAAAGTTTGTACAGGAAATAGAGAGAGGCGAGCCCGATGCTTTCTTCCGCCGCCTGCAAAGTTTCTTTGCCGATACTCCCTACGAATTGGTGAAAGAACTGGAGCTGCACTATCAGAATGTGCTCTTCATCGTTTTCAAACTGGTAGGTTTCTATGTAAAAGCGGAGTATCATACTTCGCAGGGCAGGATAGACCTTGTACTGCAAACCGACAAGTACGTTTATGTAATGGAATTCAAACTGAACGGCACTGCGGAAGAGGCTTTGCAGCAGATTAACGACAAGCAGTACGCACTGCCTTTTGCAGCGGACAGCCGCAAGGTACTCAAGATAGGGGTGAATTTCAGTAATACTACGCGTAATATCGAGCGTTGGGTGGTAGAGGAACTTTAAGTCAGCCATATTGCTGCCATTGTTTTTTCTCCGCCTGTACCGGCTCTTTTTCTACACATATGTTTTTTTTCTTCAGTACATACTGATTGTTTTTCCAGTGGGTACTCTTTGTTTATCCCGGTTAAACTCAAAGTTTATCCTCAATAAACTTGAAGTTTAACCGGGATAAATCGGGAGTTTGACCGGGATAAATTGTAATATACTTCATGCAGAACGAAGTGATATATACACCATCACCTCGTTTTCCGCCAATCTTTTCGTATCTTTGCTTCATTAAACCAAAGTACTTTATGGAACAATCTGACATACTTCGTAACTTACGGATAGAGCAACTCACCCCGATGCAGGAAGCAGCGCGGGATGCCTATCAATCGGATAAAGACCTCGTCCTGTTGTCGCCCACGGGGTCGGGCAAGACACTGGCATTCCTGCTGCCGCTGGTGCAATCGCTCAAAGCCGATGTGCAGGGCGTACAGGCGGTGGTGCTCGTACCGTCGCGCGAGCTTGCCTTGCAGATAGAAAACGTATTCAAGTCGATGAACGTCCCTTTCAAGGCGATGAGCTGCTACGGCGGACGTCCGGCAATGGACGAGCACCGTACGATGAGGGGCATTAACCCTGCCGTTATCATCGGCACTCCCGGACGTATGAACGACCATTTGCGGAAGCAGAACTTCGATACCCGCTTTGTAACCACATTGGTGATAGATGAATTCGACAAATGCCTTGAATTCGGCTTTCACGACGAGATGGCGGAAGTTATCGGACAGTTGCCTGCCTTGAAGAAACGGGTATTGCTGTCGGCAACGGATGCCGAGGAAATCCCGCAGTTCACCGGAGTGGGCGGGGGAGAGTCGTCACCGCAGGTTGTCAAGCTGAATTTTCTTTCGGGCGAAACCGTATCCGGACGATTGGACTTGCAGAAGGTAATCTCTCCCGAAAAAGACAAGCTGGAGACATTGTACCGGCTGCTTTGTACGCTGGGCGACCGTTCTACACTGGTATTCGTGAACTATCGCGAGAGCGTGGAGCGTACGGTAGCCTATCTGAAGTCGAAGAAATTCCCTTGCGATGCTTTTCACGGCGGTATGGAACAGGACGACCGCGAGCGGGCGCTCTATAAGTTCCGCAACGGCAGTTGCCCCGTCCTGGTATCGACCGACCTTGCCGCACGCGGATTGGATATTCCGGGCATCGACAACGTGGTGCACTATCACATGCCCGTCAACGAAGAAGCCTTTACGCACCGTAACGGACGCACGGCACGCTGGGAAGCGCGCGGCTCGTCTTTCCTGCTTCTGCATGCCGAAGAGCGTCTGCCCGATTATCTTCCGGAAGAGCTCTCCGTATTCGAATTGCCGGAGCAGACGCCGAAACCTGCCAAACCCCGCTGGACTACCTTATATATAGGCAAAGGCAAGAAAGACAAACTGAACAAGGTGGACATTGTGGGCTTCCTGTATAAGAAAGGCGGACTGGTGCGCGAAGATGTAGGACAGGTGGATGTGAAGGAGCACTATGCTTTCGTGGCAGTCCGTCGCAGCAAAGTGAAGCAATTGCTTACACTGCTGCGCGGGGAAAAAATCAAGGGGATGAAGACTTTGATAGAAGAAGCTCGTTGACAGTATGTTATGAAGCATATCCGGTGATGTTATTAAGCATGGGAAAATAGTTTGTTTTTGATAATCATGCACTTTTTTTTCAGTTTTTATTCCCGGTAGAAAGTTTTTTCAGCTTCTATCTTTCAGTTTACTTTTTAATACTTTCCTTGTTAAGTATACATAACAGTTTGGCGTATATTTCTTGTATATACCAATAAAAAGTAAGGCAAATACGTGATAAAGAAGAAAATTTATAAGGAAAGATTTGCAATGCAGAAATAATTCCGTAATTTCGCCATGTCGAAAGACATAAACGAACGAAATTGTATAACCAAAACAAACTTCAAATGAAAAAGCATAATTTCAACGCAGGACCTTCCATTCTTCCGCGTGAGGTGATAGAGGATACGGCGAAGGCTATTTTAGATTTCAATGGATCCGGTCTGTCTCTTATGGAGATTAGCCACCGCGCCAAGGACTTCCAGCCCATAGTGGACGAAGCCGTAGCACAGTTCAAAGAACTACTTAACATTCCCGAAGGCTATTCGGTGCTGTTCCTGGGGGGTGGTGCAAGTCTGGAATTCTGCATGATACCTTTCAACTTCCTCGAAAAGAAGGCCGCTTACCTCAATACGGGTGTATGGGCAAAGAAAGCCATGAAGGAAGCCAAGGGATTTGGCGAGGTTGTAGAGGTTGCCTCTTCTGCTGAAGCCACTTATACTTACATTCCGAAAGATTATACGGTGCCGGCCGATGTGGACTATTTCCATATCACCACCAACAATACTATCTATGGCACGGAATTGAAGGAAGACCTGAACGTAAACGTTCCTATGATTGCCGACATGTCGTCCGATATTTTCTCCCGTCCTATTGATGTGTCCAAATACATCTGTATCTATGGCGGTGCACAGAAGAATCTGGCTCCTGCGGGCGTAACATTCGTCATCGTGAAGAATGATGCGGTAGGCAAGGTGTCCCGCTACATCCCGACCATGCTGAACTATCAGACTCACATCGACGGCGGTTCAATGTTCAATACTCCTCCCGTTGTTCCTATCTATGCGGCATTGCAGACATTGCGCTGGATAAAGGCTCAGGGCGGTGTGAAGGAAATGGAACGTCGCGCCATCGAAAAGGCGGATATGCTGTATGCCGAGATAGACCGCAACAAGATGTTCGTGGGTACTGCCGCCAAAGAAGACCGTTCACGCATGAACATCTGCTTCGTAATGGCTTCCGAATACAAGGAACTGGAAGCCGACTTCCTGAAATTTGCTACCGAAAAGGGTATGGTAGGCATCAAGGGACACCGTTCCGTAGGCGGTTTCCGTGCATCTTGCTACAATGCCATGCCGAAGGAAAGCGTACAGGCTTTGATAGACTGCATGCAGGAATTTGAGAAACTTCATTAATAATATTTGTTCACCACAGAGGGCACAGAGTCCCACAGAGATGAAATGAAAAGGAAAACTCTGTGAAACTTCGTGCGGTTCTGTGGTGAATCTTTTTTTAATACCATTGAATCATGAAAGTATTAGTTGCAACAGACAAGCCGTTTGCAAAAGTTGCAGTAGACGGTATTCGCAAAGAAATTGAAGCAGCAGGCTATGAACTTGCCTTGCTGGAGAAATATGGCGATAAGGCAAAATTGCTGGAAGCCGTGAAAGATGCCAATGCCATTATTATCCGCAGCGACATTATTGATGCCGAGGTTTTGGATGCCGCCAAAGAGCTGAAAATCGTAGTGCGTGCCGGTGCGGGGTATGACAATGTGGACTTGGATGCCGCAACCGCCCACAATGTATGTGTGATGAACACTCCGGGGCAGAACTCCAACGCTGTGGCCGAACTGGCTTTCGGGCTTATGGTAATGGCTGTCCGCAATCTGTACAACGGTACTTCCGGTACGGAGCTGAAAGGCAAGAAGCTGGGCATTCATGCTTACGGTAACGTAGGCCGCAATGTAGCCCGCATAGCCAAAGGTTTCGGTATGGATATTTACGCATTCGACGCTTTCTGCCCGAAAGAGGTTATCGAGAAAGACGGTGTAAAGGCTGTGGCTTCGGCCGAGGAGCTTTATTCTGCCTGCGACATCGTTTCGCTGCACATCCCCGCAACGGCGGAAACCAAGAACTCCATTAATTATGCTTTGGTGGGCAGGATGCCGAAAGGCGGTCTGCTGGTGAACACCGCCCGCAAGGAAGTTATCAATGAAGCCGAGCTGATACAACTGATGGAAGAACGTGCCGACTTGAAGTACATGACCGACATTATGCCCGCAGCCAATGATACATTTGCCGCCAAGTTTGCCGGCCGTTACTTCTCCACACCGAAGAAGATGGGTGCGCAGACGGCCGAAGCCAATATCAATGCCGGCATTGCCGCTGCCAGACAGATTGTGGGCTTCCTGAAAGACGGCTGCGAGAAGTTCCGCGTAAATAAGTAATGGATTTATACTCAGACAACCATGGCAACAATAAAACCTTTTAAAGGAATTCGTCCCCCTCAGGATTTGGTAGAGCAGGTGGCATCCCGTCCGTACGACGTCCTGAATTCCGCCGAAGCGCGTGAAGAAGCGGCAGGAAACGAAAAATCCCTGTATCACATCATCAAGCCCGAAATAGATTTTCCGGTAGGTACGGACGAGCACGATGAACGTGTGTACCGGAAAGCGGCCGAGAACTTCCGGATGTTCCAGGACAAAGGCTGGCTGGTGCAGGACGATAAGGAGAACTATTACATATATGCCCAGACCATGAACGGTAAGACGCAATATGGTTTGGTGGTGGGCGCATACGTGCCCGATTACATGAACGGCGTTATCAAGAAGCATGAGCTTACTCGCCGCGACAAGGAAGAAGACCGCATGAAGCATGTCCGTGTGAACAATGCCAACATCGAGCCCGTATTCTTCGCTTATCCCGACAATGCAGTGCTGGATGCGGTCATTGCCCGTTACACGGCACAGAAGCCTGTTTATGACTTTGTGGCTCCGGACGACGGTTTCGGCCATACATTCTGGATTATCGACCGGCAGGAAGATATTGAGGTCATAACCAAAGAATTCGCCAAGATGCCGGCACTTTACATTGCCGACGGGCACCACCGCAGTGCAGCAGCAGCCCTGGTGGGTGCGGAGAAAGCCGGACAGAATCCCAATCATCGCGGAGACGAGGAGTACAACTACTTCATGGCAGTCTGTTTCCCCGCCAACCAGTTGACTATCATCGACTACAACCGCGTGGTGAAGGACCTGAACGGGTTGACTCCCGGAGAATTCCTGGCTGCCGTAGGCAAGAACTTCACGGTAGAAGAGAAAGGAACGGAAATCTACAAGCCGGCAGGCCTGCATAACTTCTCCCTTTACCTGGACGGCAAGTGGTACAGCCTTACGGCAAAGCCGGGCACTTACAACGACAACGACCCTATCGGCGTGCTGGATGTTACCATTTCGTCCAACCTGATACTGGATGAAATCCTCGGCATCAAAGACCTCCGTTCCGACAAGCGTATCGACTTTGTCGGCGGTATCCGCGGGCTGGGCGAATTGAAGAAGCGGGTGGACAGTGGTGAGATGAAAGTGGCTTTGGCGCTTTATCCTGTGTCCATGAAGCAGTTGATGGACATTGCCGATACCGGCAATATCATGCCGCCCAAGACCACTTGGTTCGAACCGAAGCTGCGTTCGGGACTGGTAATTCATAAACTGGACTGATTCAGATATAATTTCAAAGAATGAATGAGAAGAAGGTGCATGGAAACTTGGCAGGTTTTGATGCACCTTCGCTATTTTATATTGCCATTCCCTTTTCCGGTATACGGAAAATGCCGACCTTTGCCGTCAAAATAAGATACCGTTATTCGGCATTAGTTATTAAAACCAAAAGAACGATATGGGTAAAAAGGAAGAATACAAACTGAAGAACGAACAGTTCCTGCAAAATCTGCGTACCGAAGAAGGCGTAAAGGAGTTGGCTGCCGGCGTGCTTTACCGTATTCTGGAAAGCGGGCAGGGCAGTAGCGCTACTCCTCGCCCGAACAGTATTGTGTCGGTGCATTACAAGGGAACGCTCATCAACGGCAGGGAGTTTGACAATTCCTGGAAGCGCAACTGTCCGGAAGCTTTCCGGCTGAACGAAGTAATCGACGGCTGGCAGATAGCCTTGCAGCAGATGCGTGTAGGCGACCACTGGATGGTTTACATCCCGTACACCGTGGGATACGGCACACGCACCAGCGGGCCTATTCCGGCTTTCTCCACACTGATATTCGAAGTGAAGTTGTTGGGCATTGCCTGAGAGGGTGTGAACAATCATGTTACGGAACGGAGACCTTACCCGGGGTGGCATAACGGGTACGTTGTTGCGTTTCACCCTGCCTATGATGGCGGGTTCGTTGCTGCAACAGTGCTATAACATAGCCGATACGCTGATTGTAGGGCAGTGCATCGGTGCGGATGCACTGGCGGCGGTAGGGTCGGCGTATACGCTGATGGTCTTCCTTATCTCCATCCTTCTCGGTTTGTCTATCGGCAGCGGCACGGTATTCTCGCTGCATTACGGTGCGGGAAACCATTCCGCCCTGCGCCGCAGCATTTTCGTGTCGTTCGTACTGATAGGGGCGGTTACATGCGTGCTGAATATGGCGGTATTCGTATGGCTGGACCCTATTCTCCGTTTGCTGCAAGTGCCGCAGGACATTTACGGCATGATGCGCGGTTACCTGTGGATAATCTTTTGCGGCATTGTCTTTACGTTTATCTATAATTTCTATGCGGCGATGCTGCGTGCGGTGGGAGATTCGGTAACTCCTCTCTGGTTTCTGGCACTCTCTGTGGCACTGAATATCGTTCTCGACCTGTTTTTCATCCTGCAACTGGACTGGGGCATCGAGGGGGCTGCGATAGCCACGGTCATGGCACAGGGAGTCGCTTCTGCGGGAATAGTGCTCTATACCTGGAGGAAGCGTCCGGAACTGCGGCTGCATATCGGAGACATGCGCTTCGACCGTGGCAGCCTGAAAGAGATAGTCTCTTTCTCCACACTGACCTGTGTGCAGCAGTCGGTCATGAATTTCGGCATCCTGATGATACAGGGGCTGGTCAACAGCTTCGGCACGGCAGTCATGGCCGCCTTTGCCGCTGCCGTCAAGATAGACTCCTTTGCATACATGCCCGTGCAGGAGTTCGGGAACGCCTTTTCCACTTTCATCGCGCAGAACTTCGGGGCGAAACGTTACGGGCGTATCCGCCGGGGTGTCCGCAGCGCCTTGCTTACTACGGTTATCTTTTCGATTATCGTCTCCGTGCTCGTGTTCGTCTTTGCAGAACCGCTGATGCTGATTTTCGTCCATCCGGGCGAAACGGAAATCCTTGCTACCGGAGTGGAGTACCTGCGCATAGAGGGTGCGTTTTACTGCGGCATCGGCATTTTGTTCCTGCTTTACGGCTATTACCGGGCTGTCCGGAAGCCGGGGATGTCGGTAGTGCTCACGGTGATTTCGCTGGGCACTCGCGTGGCGCTTTCCTACCTACTGGCGGCTATTCCTTCTGTCGGGGTAACGGGCATCTGGTGGTCTATTCCCATCGGTTGGCTGCTGGCAGACGCGGTGGGTATGCTGTATTATAAAATGAAGAACGGGGCATGAACAATTCCCTTGCGGCATGCTTGCGTTGTGCAGGATTCTTTTTAGTTCTTCATGGAGCCAAGTATCAATAAAAGCGGTATCTTTGCGCCCGATTTTTCAGAAAGAGATACTGTCATGACCAATAATCGTCTTAAAGGATTTACTTACGGAGCCGTTGCCGCTGCCAGTTACGGCATGAACCCGTTGTTTGCATTGCCCTTGTACGGGGCGGGAATGAGTGTGGACTCCGTCCTCTTTTACCGTTACTTTTTCGCCGTTGTGATGCTGGGCATCCTGATGAAAGTGAAGAAACAGTCCTTTGCGCTGAAGAAGGCGGATATACTTCCGCTGGCGGTAATGGGGCTGCTGTTCTCTTTTTCCTCGTTCTTTCTCTTCGAGAGCTATAACTACATGGATGCGGGCATTGCGTCCACCATCCTGTTTGTCTATCCGGTGCTGGTTGCCATCATCATGGCGGTGTTTTTCCACGAGAAGGTCTCCTTCATCACGATGTTCTCCATAGCGCTGGCGTTTACGGGCATCTCCCTGCTGTACGAGGGTGGGGACGGGAAGACGTTGAGCATGCTGGGCGTACTGTTCGTTATTCTCTCCTCGCTGACCTACGCCATATACATCGTCGGCGTGAACCGCTCTTCACTCAAGGAGCTGCCTACGGCGAAACTCACTTTCTATGCTTTGCTCTTCGGCATCAGCATCTATGTGGTGCGTCTGGACTTTTGCACGGCTTTGCAGCCCGTCCCTTCGCCGGTGCTGTGGGCAAATGTCCTTTCGCTGGCTTTGTTTCCCACTATCATTTCGTTGGTGCTGATGACGCTCTCCATCCACCTCATCGGCTCCACGCCGGCTGCCATATTGGGGGCGCTGGAACCGGTGACGGCGCTGTTCTTCGGCGTAGTGGTGTTTGGCGAGCAGCTCACTCCGCGCATCATGCTCGGCGTACTGATGATACTTACTGCCGTGACACTGATAATTGCGGCGAAACCGTTGCTGCAACTGGTGAGGAGGCGCATCGGCTGAAAAGCGGCTCTTTCTTCTGCCGCGATAAAGTTTTTTTTGCCGGCTATCAAAAGGCGGATAGCAAAAAGTGTAGTATCTTTGCGGCATGAGCGAAGATACGTATAAAACCATAGCCGTCCCGTCCGAGGGAATTTATACCGAGAAGCGCAGCAAGTTTATCGCTATTGCCTTGCCGGTGCGTACGGTTGAAGAAGTAAAGGCGCATCTGGAAACTTATCAGAAGAAATACTACGATGCTCGCCACGTGTGTTATGCCTATATGTTGGGGCACGAGCGCAAGGATTTCCGTGCCAATGACAACGGCGAACCGTCCGGTACGGCGGGAAAGCCTATCTTGGGGCAGATAAACTCGAACGGACTGACGGACATCCTGATTGTCGTGGTTCGTTATTTCGGCGGCATAAAGCTGGGAACCAGCGGACTGATAGTGGCTTATAAGGCTGCCGCTGCCGAGGCCATCGCTGCCGCCACCGTCATTGAAAAGACGGTGGACGAAACGGTGACCGTCCTTTTCGAGTATCCTTTCATGAACGGTGTGATGCGCATTGTCAAGGAAGAGGAGCCGGAGATGCTGGAGCAGTCGTACGACATGGACTGCCGCATGACGCTCCGCATCCGCAAGTCGGCAATGCCCAAGTTGAGGGCGCGTCTGGAGAAGGTGGAGACTTTACGTTTTGAGGAAGCGTAAAGTCTCCGGGTTTTCCACATCTTTTGTACGGATTTACTTATCTTTGCACACTTATTTAATCAAAATCGAGTTGATATGGCATTTGAAGCAACCAAGCGCGAGCTGGGCGAACTGTATACCTTCTTCCGTCTGCTGGCGGACGGAAAGGTCTTTCCGGGAACGCCGGACGCGCAGAGAGATGATAGGAAGTATTGGCCTGTGGCGCTGATACAGAGAGAGGAACATGACGGCACGCGCCGCTATTATATCGGGGAAGAGGATGTGCGCATTGTCAGCGGTACGGTGGAGAAGGACGGTACGTTTACCGCATCGGCAGGAAAAGAGCCGCTTTCGTTTCCCCGTGCGGACTTTGGCGATGCGGCGGAAATCATACTCCATCTGCTCAGAAATGAGCAAGGCGAGGAGGTGGAAGTTTCCGAAGGGCTGGAAGCCTTTCTGGATGCTGTGAACATCTACGACTTGGAGTCCAGAACCGATGACCGTACCGACTTCTCCGTAGCTTTCTGGAGTGCGGACGCTCCGCTCACGGGCTTCACCGTCCGTTGTCGTCTCAGCCGCATGAATCCTTTGCTGGACGGCGGGCGCACGGCCAATCTGAAGCTGGAGCAGAGCGGCGTGAAGTTTGCCGTGCCCACGGTAAACAAGGTGAACGCCTTGCCCGAATCGCCTATGGAAGTTGCCGAACGCATGATGATGATTGAGCGTCTGGGCGGCGTGTTGAAGTATTCCGATGTTGCCGACCGTGTGTTCCGCTGCAACCTGCTGATGATAGACCTCCACTTCCCCCGTATGCTGGCCGAGATGGTGCGTATCATGCACCTGGACGGCATTACCCGTGTTGCCGAACTGACGGAACGCATTAAGGAGATGAATCCCCTGAAAATCAAGGACGAGCTGATAAACAAGCACCGCTTCTACGAGTTCAAGATGAAACAGTTCCTGCTGGCGCTTGCAACGGGCATGCGTCCGGCAAAGATTTACAACGGTACGGATTCTGCCGTGGAAGGCATGCTGCTGACCAATGGAGACGGCGGGGTGCTCTGCTACCATAAGTCCGACCGGCAGACCTTTGCCGACTTCCTTTACCGGAACACCCGTTTCGAGAAGGGTTCGGTAGATAAGGACAAATACGGCTTCCTGGAGCGGGAGAACGGTGTGTATTACTTTAAACTGAACGTAAAGATAGGATTGGTGAAGCGCTGACCGTCTGTTTAGCGCCGTATGGGCGGAACGGCAGACTGAAACTTAACGCATTTACTCTCCTTACATAAAAAACATATATCCTGACAATGAGCAACGAAGTATTGGAAAATATCAAGTCGCGCCGCAGCGTGCGTACTTATACGGAACAGCAGGTTTCCGCCGGAGATTTGAACCTTATACTGGAAGCGGCAGCGTATGCCCCCAGCGGCATGAACTTCCAGACGTGGCATTTCACCGCCATCCAGGATGCCGCCGTGCTGACCGAACTGAATGAAAAGATAAAAGGCGCTTTTGCCAAGAGCGACGACCCTCATTTGCAGGAGCGCGGACATAGCGAAACCTATTGTTGCTATTACCATGCTCCGACGCTGGTTATCGTCTCCAACGAGCCTACCCGCTGGTGGGCGTCTATGGACTGCGCATGCGCCTTGCAGAATATTTTCCTTGCCGCCAAGTCTTTGGGCATCGGCTCTTGCTGGATTAACCAATTGGGGCAGACCTGTGACGACCCCGATGTGCGTGCTTTCCTCACCCGCCTCGGCATCCCCGAAAATCACCGTGTGTACGGCTGTGCCGCCTTGGGCTATGCCCCTGCGGACGCTCCCGTGAAAGAAAAGAAGCTGGCGGCAGGCACGGTGACCGTAATCCGCTGACGGTGCATGTATCATGTATAGGCGGAGAACCTGTTTATATCCCCGCCAGAATGTACCATACGGCAACAAGGTGGCAGCCCGACCCCGCTAGTACGAAGAAATGAAAAGCCGAGTGCATATAGCGCACGCTGCGTATGGAATACAACGCCGCACCGCCTATATAGCATACTTCAGGCACGGATTACACAGATTTCGCAGAAACAGAAACAGAAAAAATCAAGTAAATCCGTGAATTCCGTGTAATCCGTGCCTAAAAAAATCATCGGGTATATTTTCACTACCCTATTCGAAGCACCCGTAGCACGTAGGCAGCAGTTTGCGGTCGCCCAACGTATTGTCCACCCGTGCCACGTTCACCCAGAATTTGTTGTCGCGTACGCTTTCTATCGGATAGGCGGCTTTCTGCCGGGTATAGCTGTGCTCCCATGTATCGGCCACCACTTCGTATTCAGGATGCGGGGCATTTACCAGCACATTGTCGTTCTTGTCCGCTTCGCCGTTCTTCACTTCCTGAATCTCCTGCCAGATGGCGAGCATTACGTGTACGAAGTTATCCAGTTCGGCAAGGCTTTCGCTCTCCGTGGGTTCTATCATCAGCGTGCCGTGAACGGGGAAGGAGAGGGTAGGCGCATGATAGCCGTAGTCCATCAGTCGCTTGGCGATGTCGTTTTCGCTGATGCCCGTTTCCTCGTGTACCTTGCGGCACTCCAGTATCATTTCGTGGCCGACAAAGCCGTTTGCCCCGCGATAAACGATGCCGTAGGTATCCTTGAAGCATGCAGCCAGGTAGTTGGCGTTCAGGATGGCCGTTTGGGTGGCGCGTGCCAGCCCTTCCGCACCCATCATGCGGATGTAGCCGTAGGTGATGGGCAGGATGCCCGCACTGCCGAAGGGTGCTGCCGCAACTTCATTGGCGGCATTGCCGAGCAGTCCGTGCCCCGGCAGGAACGGAACCAGATGCTCTGCCACGCAGATAGGGCCTACGCCCGGTCCGCCGCCGCCGTGAGGAGACGCGAATGTCTTGTGCAGGTTCAGGTGACATACATCGGCGCCGATAAATCCGGGGTTGGTCAGCCCCACCTGGGCATTCATGTTGGCGCCGTCCATATACACCTGCGCGCCGCAGGCATGGATAATCTGGCAGATTTCCACAATTTCCGTTTCAAAGATGCCGTGGGTGGAGGGGTAGGTAATCATCAGCGCGGCAAGGCTGTCCTTGTTCTCTTCGGCTTTGGCGCGGAGGTCGGCCATGTCAACGTTGCCCTGTTCGTCGCAGGCGCAGGTAACGGTGGTGAAACCGGCCTGGACGGCGGAAGCCGGATTGGTGCCGTGCGCCGAAGCAGGTATCAGCACCTTGTTGCGGTGTCCCTGCCCGATGCTCTCCTGATAGGCGCGGATTACGCGCAGCCCCGCATACTCTCCGGCAGCGCCGGAATTGGGTTGCAGGCTTACGCCGGCAAATCCGGTTATCACTTTCAGTTCCTCGCTGAGGTTGTGTATAAGCTCGCGGTAGCCTTCCGCCTGGTCTTCGGGAACGAGCGGGTGCATGCCCATGAATTCCGGACGGCTGAGGGGCAGCATCTCCGCGGCGGCGTTCAGCTTCATGGTGCACGAGCCGAGCGAAATCATGGAGTGCGCCAGTGAGATGTCCTTGCGGTCCAGCCGCTTGATGTAGCGCATCATCTCCGTCTCCGTGTGATATTTGTTGAACACCTCGTGCGTCAGGTACGCGCTCTGACGGCGGAACGCTTCCGCAATGGTGCAGCTTTCGGGGATGTCGGCGGCTTTGGTATAGTCCTTTCCGGCGGCGATGCCGAAAATGGAGAGCAGTACGTTTACTGCGGCGAGGTCGGTGGTTTCGTCAATGCTCATGCCCACGTCGCCGTTCTTGAAGTAGCGCAGGTTCACTTCCTTGCTCAGGGCAACGGTGCGCACTTGCTGTGCCGATACATTGTCGGGCAGGGCGAAGCGGAGCGTGTCGAAGTATTGGGCGTTCATCTGCCTGTATCCTAATTTATTGATTTCCTGTTCCAGGAATGCGGCGATGCTGTGGATGCGTCCGGCAATGGTGCGGATGCCTTCCGGCCCGTGGTATACGGCATAGAAGCCTGCCATCGTGGCCAGCAATGCCTGTGCGGTACAGATGTTGGAAGTGGCCTTCTCGCGTTTGATGTGCTGTTCGCGGGTTTGCAGCGCCATGCGGTAGCACAGTTTTCCGTATTTGTCTTTGGACCAGCCGATGATGCGTCCCGGCATGTTGCGCTTGTACTCGTCGCGTGTGGCGAAATAAGCTGCCGACGGGCCGCCGTAGAACATCGGCGTACCCAGTCGCTGGGTGGTTCCGAATACGATGTCCGCTCCCCATTCTCCCGGCGGGGTGAGCAGGGCGAGGCTCAGTATATCGGCGGCAACCGCCACTTTGCAGCCTGCGGCGTGCGCTTTCTCCACGAATGCGCGGTAGTCTTCTATGTTTCCGCCGGCATTCGGATACTGCACAATGCAGGCAAAGGTGTCGGGCGTGAGTTCCGTTTCGCCGTACTTGCCCGTGCGTATCCGGATGCCCTGCGGGATGGCGCGGGTGGTGACAACGGCAAGTGTCTGCGGGAATACGCTTTCGTCCACGAACACCACGTTGGCTCCCGACTTCTGCATATCGCGCGGGCGCAGGGCGTACATCATTGTCACGGCTTCGGCGGCGGCGGTTGCCTCGTCCAGCAGGGAGCAGTTGGCAAGGGGCATGCCGGTGAGGTCGCATACGGCGGTCTGGAAGTTCAGCAGGGCCTCCAGGCGTCCTTGCGACACTTCGGTCTGGTAGGGCGTATAGGAGGTGTACCAAACGGGGTTCTCGAACACGTTGCGCTGGATTACGGCAGGCGTCACGGTGTTGTACCACCCCATGCCGATGTAAGTGGTGTAGAGTTTGTTTTTGGCTGCCAGTGCCGCGATGTGCTGTCCGAACTCGTATTCGGTCATGGCTTCGGGCAGTGCCAGCGGTTCTTTGAGACGGATATTCGCGGGGATGGTTTTATCAATCAGCTCGTCCAGGCTGCTCACTCCGATTTTGCGGAGCATCTGCTCTTCGTCCTTTTTGCTGATGCCGATGTGGCGGTTAGCCAATAGGTCGTTTTTCATAACGGTAATGATTTAGAAGTTTATTGTTTTTCGCCGCAGGGGGCGGGCCGGTACTTGCGTCTGCTACGGAAGGGCCGGTGTCCTGCGCTTTCTGCGGCGGGCTTTTTTATCCGGAGAACGGGGGGGAGGCTTACCTGAAGAACGGGTTCTCCGCCTTTTCGGTGCCGATGGTTGTGGGGGCTCCGTGCCCCGGATAGACAACCGTTTCGCTGGGCAGTATGAACAGGCGGCTGCATATATGTTCTATCAGTTCGTCGAAATTGCCGCCGGCAAGGTCGGCACGGCCGATGCTGCCCTGGAACAGTACGTCGCCGGAGAACATGCAGTGCTCTGCCGCGCAGTAATACACCAGGCTGCCCGGCGAGTGTCCCGGCACGTGGATGGCTTCCAGCTCCGTATGGCCGAAGGTGATGATGTCTCCGTCGTGCAGGTAAGTGCCCAGCGGTACGGGCGGTTCCGGCAACTGGAAACCGAACATGCGGCTTTGTTTGGGTGCTTCGTCAATCCAGAACTCATCCGCCTGGTTGGCTTCCGCTTTCAGTCCGAATTCTTTCAGCATGAAGGGGTTGCCGAAGATGTGGTCCAGGTGCAGGTGCGTGTTCAGCAGGTGCTTCACTTGCAGCCCGTTGCTGATGATAAAGTTCTTTAAAGCCTGTTTCTCTTCTTCGTAGAAACAGCCGGGATCGATAACTACGGCTTCCAGGGTTTCGTCCCACAGCACGTAGCAGTTTTCCGGGAACATGTTAAATTCAAATCTCTTTATCTTCATGGCGTATATATAGGCGTTTAATTCGATATGTTGTTTGTTACGGTTTCTAAAGTGCTACATTAATTTTCTAAAGTGCTACATTAGCTTTCCAGAGTGCTACATTAGCTTTCCGGAGTGCTCGTTCAGTTTGCCACGTACACCACCTTTTTGGTCTCGAAGAACTCTTCCCCGAAGAATTCCTTGAGGTTCCACATCGTGGTTTTGTTCTTCACGGGCATCGTCTCTCTCTCCAGCTCTCCGCCTTTGAGGCAGATGAGTCCGTTGGGCAGTGCGTTCTGCTGTTTGGGCGAGATGTTCTTGCGGATTATTTTCAGCAAGTCGGTAAGGGGCATTACGGCACGGCTCACCACGAAGTCGAACAGTTGCTTTTCCTCTTCGGCGCGTGCGTGGCAGGTGGTTACGTTTTTCAGTCCGATGCTGCCGGCTATCTCGGTGGCCACGCGCACTTTCTTGCCGATGCTGTCCACCAGGTGAAACTGCACTTCGGGAAAGAGTATCGCCAGCGGGATGCCCGGAAAGCCGCCTCCCGTGCCTAAGTCCATGACTTTCGTACCCGGCTTGAAGCGGATTACCTTGGCTATGCCCAGGGAGTGGAGCACGTGGTGCTCGTACAGGTTTTCAATGTCTTTACGCGAGATGACGTTTATTTTGGAGTTCCAGTCCGTATAGAGGTCGTAGAGGGCGGCGAACTGCCTTTTCTGCTCCTCTGTCAGGTCGGGAAAGTATTTCAGGATAAGTTCCATTGTTGTGTTATGAGTTATAAAAGTTATGGGTTATGGGTTGCGCACATCGTTCAGCGCCATTGTTTCGTCGCTCAGCAGGTGCTGCATCATTTCGTACGGTAGTGTTATCTTTACGGGGCCCATTACGTAGGGGGCGATGTCGTAGACATTGTAGTAGAATGTGATGCCGTCCTTGCCCAGGTAGAAGTTCTCGGTAGGCGTGAGGTCGCCGGTGGTGACGTATCCCATATCTTCCAGTTCCTGGCGGGTGGCTACTTTGTTGTCCGCCATAAGCTGGTTCCAAAGGAGGTCGGTGAGCTGCTCCTTGTAGTCGCCGGCAAACAGGTCGTCCAGGCGGATGGGAGCGAGTGTGCGCAGGTCGAGGTTGAGGAAGGTGGACATATAGATGCCGTGTGCGCCGCCGGTGTATTCGTTGTAGTCGATGCGGTAAACGAGCAGATGCCCGGTGTACAGTTGCACATGGCTTTCGATGCCTTTATAGTAGGAGTACCATGCCCCTATCTCTCCGGCATTCTCCTTATCCTGCTCGTCTTTGCGGTACATCGGTTCCAGGTCTTTGCGGTAGTCGCCCACGTACTTTTCGGTGTACTTCTTTACGGCTTCTTCGGGAGTCATGCCCATGTACTTCTCGCCGAAGCAGGCGGAGAGGAAATAGGTGTTCAGGCTGTCCTTCATCTTCTCGTCCGAAGATTGGGAAGCGTACGCAAGGTTGATGATGAGGTTGCATGCCGGCTTGGCGGTATCACCGAAGAGATGGGCGGTTTCGTTCACTTGTATGCTGTCGAACTCCAGCGCTCCGGCGTTTTTGTTCATGGTGTTACCACAGGAAAAGAAAAAGCCGCTTGCCGCAAGCAGAAGGACAAGTAGGCTGACAGTTTGTTTTTTCATATTGGATTTCGTTTATAAAACAACATTTCATTCAGGAAACTTTATCGACAAATATAGAACTTATTAGTGAACTCCACGCATAAAAAGGAAAAAAATAATCCCGGCAGGCGGTTAAAACTTCCTATCTCCGGCAATCCCCGCCCGTGCGCCTCACAAGACGGATATTTCCGTTCCGCAATGCGCGCCACAGCTTGCACGCAGGCCGGAGGGGAAGGAGGAATTGAACAAACGCTCCGTTCCGGTTGTTTACTAAGTTCAGAGTAACAACCCCCTAAAGTTTATATAGAATGAACAATATATTGAAGAACGTATGTTCTGCGCAGAAACTGCACGGCGCGGAACATGCCGGTAGTATGGAACAACGTGAGATGGAAGAGCGGAACAGCCGGTACCGCTGCCTGAAGATGAAGGCCGCCGCTGCGTGGGTGCTTGCCGTATTGCTGTCGCTGCTTTCCGTCTTTGGCGGTGAGGTGCCCTATGGCAGGGAAATACAGATGTTGCTGGCTGCCCTTGTGCTGCTGTTTCCGGGAAACGCTTTCTATGCGGCCGCCCGGAAGCAGCTTTGTGCGGGGCGCATCGGGCTGGATACGCTGATTGCCTTCGGCGCTTCCGTTGCTTTCCTTTTCAGTCTGTTCAACACGTTCTTTCCGGACTATTGGCTCAGGGTGGGGCTTCACCCGTATGTCTACTACGAAGTGGCGGTGCTGGTTGTAGCGGTGGGGCTCACCGGCAAGGTGTTCCGCTTCCTGCCCGAAGAGCGGCACGGTGCAGACCGCATAGCCCGGATTTTCTTTCCCGTCCTGGCGGGAACGGCGGTTGCCGTGTTTTTTATCTGGATATTCTGGGGCGGTATGACCGCTGTGCCGCATGCGTTCTATGCGGTCGTTTCCGTTTTTATCGTCGCCTGCCCGTGTGCGCTGGGGCTGGTTGCTCCGCTTGCCCTGACGCGCGGCATAGGCAGGGCTGCCGATATGCACATCCGGATAAAGGACTCCCTGGCGCTGGAGCGGCTGGACAAGGCCGATGTAGTGGTCTTTGACAAGACCGGCACGCTGACCGAGGGGCAGCCTACGGTCACCGCCTGGCTGTGGGCGCAGTATCAGGAAGAGGATTTCAAACGGATATTGCTGGCTACGGAAATGAACTCGCCCGACCCGCTGGCAGCAGCCATTACCGCCGCCCTGCGCGAAGAACGCATAACTCCCGCACCGCTGGACGGCTGCGGGGTGTTGAAAGGCAAGGGGGTGAAATCCCTCTGCAACGGTACGGAATATTGGGTGGGCAGCCATAAACTGCTGAAAGACTATCGGGCTTATCTTTCCGATGTGCTGGGAGATATGCTGGTGGAGTATGAATCGGAGGGAAACAGCATCGTTTACTTCGGGCGTGAGGATGAGCTGCTTGCCATAATAGCCGTCAAGGACAGACTGAAAGCGACCGCTTCCGGTGTAGTCAAAGAGCTGAGGGGGCAGGGGCTGGACATCTGTATGCTGACGGGCGATGGTGAGCGTACCGCTTCGGCCATAGCGGGGAAGCTGGGCATCATCCGTTACATGTCCGACGCCCAGCCGGAGGATAAGGAGGCCTTTATCCGCGAACTCCGCTTGCAGGGGAAGAAGGTGGTTATGGTGGGCGACGGCGTCAACGACGCACAGGCGCTGGCTGCCGCCGATGTAAGTATTGCCGCGGGTGCAAGTGCCGGTGATGGGCTGGCGGACAAGGCTATGATAGTGATGAAATCCGCCGATTTGCAGTCGCTCCCCCGGCTCTTCGGCCTGTCCCGCCATACGCTCCGGCTAATGCGCCGTAACTTTTTCCGGACAATGGCCTTTCATCTGGCAGGCGTGCTGGTAGCTGCGGGCATTCTCTATCCGGTGTACGGAATACTGTTGACGCCCATACTGGCTGTAACGGTCATAGCGCTCTCCTGCATCATGCCGGTGAAGGGGTAGGGGGTTAGCTGTTTCTGTATTCCAGCGGGCTCATTCCCAAGTGCCGCTTGAAATACTTGCCGAAGAACGAGGCGCTGGGGAAGTTCAGCGAATAGGCTATCTCCTGGATGGTCATGTCCGTGGATTTCAGCTTGGCTTTTATGTCGATGATGACGACATGCGCAATGAGGTCCAGCACATTCTTCCCGGTCACCTGCTTGATGGTGGTGCTGAGGTGTTGCAGCGATATGCCCAGTTTCGCGGCATAGAACTGCGCGCGGCGTTCGGTGGTGTAGTTCTCGATGACCAGTTGTATGAACTCACGGCAGATTTCCTCTTTCCGGCTTTTAATCCTGTTTTGGGAGTCGGGACGGTTGCTGTATAGCTCGTTGACACCATAAAGCAGGGTGTCCAGCACGTTCTGCGCCATTCGCGTCTTGGGCATGTACGGCCCGGTGGATATGCGGGCAAGCAATGCGAAGTAATCCCGGAAATAGGAAGCGAGGGTTTCGTTGAGCGGTATCACGGGAGCTTCTATAATCTTGGAGTACGAGCTCATGGTGGACTGGATGATGTTGACTCCGTTGAGGCAATGTTCGGAAAATCCGGCAAAGCAGATGCGCACTTTCTCCTTCTGCCCGTGAAACTGGATGATGGTGCCCGGAAGCAGTATGATGAAGTCGCCTTGCCTGATTTCGGTATCTATAAGATTGATGGATACCGTGATGGAACCTTCGGTGCACAAGGCGAAGATACATGCCTTCAGCCGGCACGATTGCTTGTAGATGTTCAGGATGTCTTCCGTGACATCTGTCCATGCAATCAGGTCTACGGGAAGGTCGACGTGTGGAAATTCCATAAGCGTTGTCGTTTTTGGTCTGTGCAAAGTTACACTTTTATTTTTCAATCTCCGCCTTTTTGAAACAACAATGTCCCGGTGCAATGTTTCATGGTGGTCAGGATTTGCTCTACCGTGCATCGGATGCGGGCAGTGGCCCAATCCTGCCGCATGGCTTGTTCAAGGCTCACCGGAGCGTTTATGATGGAATATATGCCGATAAATCCCATCTCCTTAAGCTCCCGGCACATCGCTACAGACCCGCCTATGGCGATGACGGGGATTCCTTTCCGTGCGGCATGCCTCAGCACTCCTGCGGCTGTCTTTCCCGCTGCTGTCTGGGCATCTATCCGTCCCTCGCCCGTGATGACGAGGGACGCTCCTTCGAGAAGCGAGTCGAATGCAATGGCGTCGAGCACCATTTCAATCCCTGCGGTCAGCCTGGCATTTAAAAAGGCTTTGAAGGCGCCGCCTAATCCGCCGGCTGCACCGGCTCCGCTCAGGGGGACTATGTCGGTCTGGAACTGTCCGGCTATCACCCGGGCGAAGGAACGCATGCCGCGGTCCAGGGCTTCCGCGGTTTGAGGGTCCGCTCCTTTCTGGGGAGCAAAGACACGGGCAGCTCCGTCCGGTCCGCAAAAGGGGGTGTTGACATCGCAAGCCACGATAAATTCGGACTCCCGTGCTGCGGGCATCAGAGACGACATGTCTATCCGGGCAATGGATTCCAAATCCCTGCCGCAGCCTTTCAGCCTTTGTCCGCGGCTGTCGAGAAATCTCACTCCCAATGCGGAGAGCATGCCCGTGCCTGCATCGTTGGTGGCGCTGCCGCCTATTCCGACCAGGAATTTGCGGCATCCCCTGTTCAGCGCGTCAGAAATCATCTCGCCGGTTCCGTACGTAGAAGTAATCCACGGGTTCAGTTCGTCGGGAAGCAGGAGCGGCAGTCCGCTGGCGGCAGACATTTCCATAACGGCGGTTTTCACGCCGCCTGACCTTACAATGCCGTAGGCTGCCTTTACCGGTCTGCCCAAGGGGTCTGTAACGGAGGCTGCGTACATATCTCCTCCCACTGCTTTGACAATGGCCTCTACGGTTCCCTCGCCCCCGTCCGCCACACCGGCTTTGACGACATTGCACTGCGGGAAAACATCCTTGATTCCTCTTTCCACGGCATCGGCCACTTCGGCCGAAGTCAGGGAGCCTTTGAACGAATCAGGTGCTACAACGATTTTCTTCATGCTCTTCAATGTATATTATATATAATGCTGTCTCTTATACACATCTCCGAGCCCACGAGACTGCAGCTAATCT
>ENA-OYXQ01000272-OYXQ01000272.1-human-gut-metagenome-genome-assembly--contig:-NODE-272-length-24454-cov-3.832083_pt1 | contig 24454 bp, 22 predicted proteins | sample MGYA00243974_ERZ653430 | MGnify/ENA primary metagenome ERZ653430 (study PRJEB26926, sample SAMN06164997) | human gut metagenome | biome: ENVO:00009003; feature: ENVO:2100002; material: ENVO:00002003...
TCACGGGGCTGGCGCGGGGGCGGCGGCAGCAGCCGCTTGATGGACAGGGCGATCTTGCCGTCCGGTGCCACATTGATGACCTGCACCTTTACGGTGTCGCCGTCATGCAGCACGGCTGCAATGTCCTGCACGAACTCGTTCGATACCTCGGAAATGTGGACCATGCCCACCCGGCCTTCCGGCAGTGCCACGAAGGCACCAAACGGCTTTACGCCGGTAACGCGGCCCTCAAAAACGTTTCCAACCTCAATTGCCAAAACTCAATACTCCTTGTTTTCCTAGAATGCGCCTGCCGCCCGGCTCATTTGCCCGTCACGTCCACAAAAATGCGCTCGTTGGGCGCGGCATAGTTGTAAGAGTCGCGTGCGACCCACTCGGTGATCTGGTCCGCGTCGCCGCTGAGGATGCGCTGCATCTCCTGGTTTTCCGTCTGCTGCTGGGCGATCTGCTCGTTCAGCGTTTCCAGCTCCGCACGCTTGGAGCTGATGGTGACCTGATTGGAAATGTAGGCTGCCAGCATGCTGAGCAGCATCAGCACAAAAAACAACCGGATCAGCGTTTTGCCAAACGCACGCTTCCCGCCCTTTTTGCGGCTCTGATTTGCCATTGCACACGCCCCCATCTGCGCAGCAGACACACTGCGTCCCTTCTCTTACTTTGATACGTTTGAATTATACAACACACGGCGCTGGTTTGGCAAGTTCTTTTTCGGATTTTTTGTGGTTCTTTTTGCGTTCCGGCGTTCTTTGCGTGCTGCGCGGCGCGCCGCGTGCCGCTGCGCCAACGGCCGCAGCACCCATTGCCGGGCAAGGCGCACCGGAGCACCCAGCACCCACGCCAGACACCGCCCGGCCCACCGCACCGGAATGCCCAGCACGGCTGCCGTGCAAAGGGCTGCGGCAAAGGCCGCCAGCACCATGTACCAGCGCAGCACCCCGGCACTGCTGAGGGCGGCAGCATAGCTCTGCACGCCGAACAGCACCGCCCCGGTGAGCAGGGCATCCGGCACAAAGGCACCCCGTCCCCGCACCGGGAAAAACGCCCGTACCACACCCACGGCTGCACCCAGTATGGTGCAGACGGCCAGCTCCCGTCCCAGCTGGGCGGGCTGCAGCACCGGCAGCATCAGCGCAGAAGCCGGTGCCAGAAGCCTCCGGCAGCGGCAGTGCGGGTGTATTCCAGCGCATCGAACCGGCCGGTGAGCTTTGCTTCCCCGGCTTCCAGATCCAGTGAAACGACACTGAGCTGCGCCCCGGCCAGATGCAGTGTGCCCTTGCCCGTTTCCAGTGCGGCACTCTCGGGGCTGCAATGCAGTACCTTCTGCACCCCGGTCACGGTAAGGGTGGTGCGGCTTTCCAAAATCAGGTCATGGGGCCGGGCTGCGGGTCTTTCTTCCGGTTTCGGCATAAGGCAAAGCTCCCTTCCTCTGGGAACATCCTATGCGGGGCGAGGCCGGTTTTATTCCTTGGGCGGCTCGACGGCCAGCACGGCGGGCTGCTCGATGATCTCGTACATCTCGCGGGCCACGTCCTTGGTGCGGGGCTCCACGTCCGAGAGCACCCGCACCTTGATGGGCCGATTGCCGAAGGTGACCTCGATGATGTCCCCGGCGTTGACGGCCTGGCTGGCCTTGGCCACCTTGCCATTGATGAGGATACGGCCTGCATCCGCCACTTCGTTGGCTACGGTGCGGCGCTTGATCAGGCGCGAAACTTTCAGGTATTTGTCCAGACGCATGTGCGTGGTTCCTCCTTTTGTACAAAAAACGCCGCCGCGCCTCCTGTGAGGCAGCGGCGGCAAAGCAAAAATCAGCTTACAGGGTGTCCTTCAGGGACTTGCCGGGCTTGAACACGATGCTGCGGGAAGCAGCGATGGTAATGGGCTCACGGGTGCGGGGGTTGATGCCCTGACGCTCGGCGCGCTCACGCACCTCAAAGGTGCCAAAGCCGGAGATGGTGATCTTTTCGCCCTCTGCCATGGCCTTGCCCAGTGCCTCAAACATGGCGCTGACAGCACGCTCAGCGTCCTTCTTGCTCATTTCGGTGTTTGCTGCCACCTGTGCAATCAGATCGGTCTTGGTCATACGATAAACCCTCCAAAAATCCTATTTTTGTGTTACTTCGTTTCTTCTATCGGGGCAGGCGCATCCGCCTGAATACCGCTTGGTTCCTGCTGCAGACATGCATCGCAGAACCGCCTGGACGCAAAGGTCAGCGCCTCTTCGGCGTCCACACCGGCCAGCCGCATGGCGTTGGCCGCTGCAAACAGCAACTCCCCCGCTGCGTCGGCGTTCTGCGCAGCGTTCCAGCCGTCCACAGCCTGCTGCAGAGCCTGCTGTGCCTGCGTTCCTTCCGGCTCCGGCACACCGCAGCGCACCGCACGCTTCTGCAGCTTCTGGGCACGCATGAGGGCCGGCAGGGTGGCCGGCACCGTGTTCAGCTCGTCGGCCAGGGTGGTGCGGCCCTTTTCCTTATTCTTGAGCGCATCCCAGCCGTTTATACCGGCATTCTGCGCCGCTGAAGAGGCAAAAATGTTCGGGTGCCGGAACACCAGCTTCTCGCACACCTCGCGGCACACGTCCTCAAAGGTAAAGCGCCCGCGCTCCTCTTCGATGACGGCATGGAACGCCACCTGCATCAGCACGTCGCCCAGCTCCTCCCGGAGCATGGCCGGGTCGTCGGCGTCGATGGCCTCCAGCACCTCACAGGTCTCCTCCAGAAAATTTTTCCGGATGGAAGCATGGGTCTGCACTTTATCCCAGGGGCAGCCGTTTTCCGGGTCGCGCAGGATGCGCAGCACTTCCAGCAGCTGTTCCGCGGTATAGGGTGCGCTCGGTACCCAGTCCAGCATGGCAGGCCCTCCCTTCCAAAAGATACTACAAATTGTACCGCATCCTCTGCGGTTTTGCAAGGGTATAAGGGCATTTCCCGGTATTTTTACGGAGATTTCTCTTTTTTCGCAAAAACAGGGCGGTATCCTGCCAAAGGGGACACCGCCCGTTTTCCGGTTTTTGCTGGGGCGCTGTTTACGTTACAGCTGTGCGCCGCACTTATTGCAGAACAGTGCATCGTCCGAGACGGGTGCACCGCACTGCGGGCAGGTCTTGCGGGGCTCTTCGGCAGGCGCTGCCTCGGCAGCGGGAGCTTCTTCAGCAGCCGGCTCTTCGGCTTCGGTAAATTCCACCTCAGCGGTTTCCGCCGGGGTCAGAGAGGCTTTCAGGCGGGCGATCTCGCCCTCGATGCTGTCGATCATCTCGATGTATTTATCCACCAGCGGCTGATTTTCTTCCTTGCCCTTGGCCAGACTGTACACCAGTGCGCCCAACTGACGCTGTGCCTTGAGCAGCTTACCCTGCTCATTGACGATCAGTGCCTGGGTCTTGCCCTTCTCGGCCAGGTCTTTGGCGGCATTTTTGCCTTTTTCTGCGTATTCCAAGCCCATTTCCTTGATCTTATTGAAATCGAAATCCATAAAAGACACCTCTCTCTTCCTCCATACACGGCCCGGCCTGCGCCGGGCCACGGGTTGTGGGGTCATGCCCATTATAGCGCGCCGCCTGTACAATTGCAACGCATGTCCTGCATTTTTTACAGTTTGGTGCAGGTTTGGAAACAAATTTTTCGCATTTTCCCCATATCTTGGGGTCGGTCAGACCTTGCCGCCATAGAACTCCCGCAGCATGCTGTCGGGCGGCAGCAGGTCCAGGCTCAGCGGTGCCACATGCTCAAAGCGGCGGGCCGTCTCATCCCACAACTCGGCATTGTGGCCTTCCAGCGTGAACTGGCGGCGCACCACGCCCAGCAGGTTGGAGATCAGGCCCAGCTCGTAGGTAAAAGAGGTGTCCAGCAGAAAGTCTGCCGTGGTCTTGAAGCCCTTGATATACCGGGTCTCGCCGTCCAGCACATGATCCCACATGGTCAGGGTCTTGGCCGGGCTGCGGCCGCGGGTGGCGGCATCCCGCAGGGTGCGGCGGCACAGACGGATATCCTGGGTGTTGATCACCCGGCGGCCGTCGATGCAGTATTCCTCCCGCAGGCCGGCATAGATGCGGTAGATGTCATCCCCCTTGACAAGGCCGGTGAGCTCCGGGTTCAGGGCATGGATGCCCTCCACCAGGCACACACCGCCCTGCAGGTCGATGGGTTCTGCTTCATCCGAGCGCTTCTCGGCCGAGAAGTCGTAGACGGGCAGGGTGGTCTTGCCGGTCTCGCTCAGCTCCCGCAGGCACTGCTTAATGAGCGGCAGGTCCAGCGTATCGGGGTTCTCATAGTCCAGCGTGCCGTCCGGCAGGCGGGGGTAGAACTCCGCCCCCTTGAAGAAATTGTCCAGACTGATGACCTGCGCCGGGGTGCCCTGCTGCTGCAGGGCGCGGGCGATGCAGTGGGCGCTGGTGGTCTTGCCGCTGGCCGACGGGCCGGTGAGCATGACGATCTTTGCGCCGGACATGCGGATCTTCTCGGCGGCATAATTCACCCGCTGGGCATAGCTGTGCTCGCTCAGCTGTGCCAGCTGCTGCGGGCTGCAGGCCGCCACATTGTAAAGGTCGATCTCAACCAGACGCTTCGGGACCCAGATCGTGATCATAAAAATCAGCCACTCCTTTTTTCCGTTCCAGTACCTCCGCAAAGCGCTGGATATACTCGTTCGGATACTTGAAATTGAAGATGCGCTGCATCCGTTTGCCGCCGTCGGCCACCAGCTTGGTGCTGCCGCCTGCGCCGGCCGAGAGGATGGTCTGGACTTCTTCCATGATATAGATATTATAATATCCCTCGTGGCCTGGCTTGCACCAGCCCACGTTTTCCAGGTTCTGCAGGGTGTTCTTCTGGCGGTAGAGGTAATAGGGCCGGTAGCCCGCCTCGGCCAGCAGGCGGCATTTTTCCAGCATGGCGGCCACGTCGGCGTAGTCGTTTTCCCGCTGGTCCTCGATGACGATCCGGGAGGCCCGCTTGAGGGTCAGGGTGTGCACGGTGATGTTCTCCGGGTCGAGGGCAATGGCCTGCCGCAGACTGTGCTCAAAGCTCTCCACCGTGTCGCCGGGCAGACCGGCGATGAGGTCCATGTTGATATCATCGTGGCCTGCCTTGCGGGCCTCGGCGTAGCAGTCCAGGATATCCTGAGCCGAGTGCTTGCGGCCGATGCCGGCCAGTACCTCGTCCGAGAAGGTCTGGGGGTTGATGGAGATGCGGGTGGCCCCGTACTCCTTGATGACCGCCAGCTTTTCGGCGTCGGTGCAGTCCGGGCGGCCTGCTTCCACCGTATATTCTACGACTTTGGACAGGTCAAAATTCTGCCGCACGGTGCCCATGAGCTGCCGCAGCTGGTCAGCCGAAAGGCTGGTGGGGGTGCCGCCGCCGATGTAGATGCTGCACAGGGTCAGCCCGGCCTTGTCGGCCTGCCTGCGGATCTCTTCCACCTCGTTGCACAGGCAATCCACATAGGGCTGCACCATCTTGCGGTCACGGTCGAGGTTGCAGCTCACGAAGCTGCAGTAGCTGCACCGGGACGGGCAGAACGGGATGCCGATGTACAAGCTGTAGGTCTTGGGCGCACTGCCCACCTTCAGGATCGGCTCCTGCAGGTCGGCGATGGCCTTGGCCATCTGGTATTTCTGCTCCGAGCAGTCGAAGCGCTCCAGGAAAAAGTGGTCGATGTCCGTTTCGCTCCATCCAGCGGCACGCTTGTCGTGGATGAGGCGCACCGGGCGCACGCCGGTCATCTTGCCCCAGGGCGGGCGGATACCGGTCCACTGCCGCAGCAGGTCATAGGTCAGGCTGGCCAAGGCAAACTCTGGCGTCTCGCCGCCGGCCTCCGCCGGGGCGGGCAGCGGTGCGGTGCGCTCGGCGCATTTGCCGCCCTGCCGCACCATGGCCCACAGGCCGTCCGGCTTTTTCTCGGCCCACACGCAGTCCTCGCCCGCTTCGGGCGGGGTCAGGGTAAGGGGTGCCATAGGGTAGAACAGGCGGACCAGATGTTCCACCTCGTACCCGGAGGGCAGGCCCGTGATATAAATCTTCATGTCGTTCTCTCGTTTTCGTTAAAAATCAGCATTGCCGCGCTGGGCGCTGCGGATGAAGTAATTGTTGTCCAGTTCCTCCCCGAAGGTGGAAAACTCGCCGTGGCCGGGCAGCACCTGGGTCTCCCGCGGGATGGGCAGCTTTGCCAGCTTGCGCAGGCTCGCGTTCATGGCGTCGCTGCTGCCGCCCTCCAGGTCGGTGCGGCCGATGCTGCCTGCAAACAGAGTGTCGCCGCAGAAGAGATACTCTCCGCACAGCAGCACCACGCTGCCGGGGGTGTGGCCCGGCGTATGCCATGCCGTAAACTGCAGCTCATCCACTGTCACGGTCTGGCCTTCCGCATAGCCGTAGTCGGCCTCGGAAAGCGGGTACATCTTATCCCCGGCCAAATCGTCCGCTTCGCAGTAGAGCACGGCGTGGTACTTCCGGCGCAGGGCCTCAGCGCTGCCCACATGGTCAAAGTGGCCGTGGGTGCACAGCAGAGTGGTGAGCACGGCGTTGTGCTCCTGCAAAATCTGCTCGTAGTTCTGCACGTCCGCCGCCGGGTCAATGATGACCGCATGGCCGGCGTCCGAGATCAGCAAAAAGGTATTGGTGTAGTACGGCGGGGGTGCCGGGATGTGAAATGCCTGCATGGGATCACTCCTTCTTTTTCCACTCGTCGGTGTCAATGATGATGGTACAGGGGCCCTCGTTCACCAGCGACACCTGCATGTCGGCCCCGAACTCGCCGTGCTGCACGTCTTTGAGGCCCTGTTTGTTCATCTCGGCCAAAAACAGCTCGTAGGCGTCCACCGAGAGGGGCGGTTTTGCGGCCTTGATAAAGCTGGGGCGGTAGCCTTTTTTCGTGTCGCCGTAGAGGGTGAACTGGCTCACCACCAGCGCCGAATACCCAAGGTCCCGCGCGCTGAGGTTCAGTTTGCCCTCCGCGTCCGGAAAAATGCGCAGGCCCGCGCACTTATCCGCCAGTTTGGGCACGATGTCCAGGCTGTCGGTGTCCTTCACACCCAGCAGGATCATCAGCCCCGGCCCGATGGCCCGGGGCTCGCCGCCGTTTACCCGTACACTGGCCGACGAAACGGCCTGAATGACTGCTCGCATGGTCTTAGCTCCTTGTCACCTTGAGCACATCCTTTACCTTGGAAAGTCTTGCGACCACACGGTTCAGGTGCTCGGTATTATTGATGCCGATGGTCAGGCTGACCACGGCGCAGTTGTTTTCCACCTGACGGGCGTTCAGGGCGTAGATGGGCACCCGGATGTCCGCCAGGGCGGCCAGCACATCCTGCAGAAGCTCGTTGCGGTTCAGGGCGATAATTTCAAGGCCGGCCTTGTAGCTGTCCTTGACGCTGTCGGCCCAGTAGGCTTTGACCCAGCGGGGCGCGTTGGTGGGGTCCTTCATGCTGGAAATGGCGTTGGCACAGCTCTGCTTGTGGATGGACACGCCAAAGCCGCGGGTGATGAAGCCCACGATGGGGTCCCCGGGCAGCGGACTGCAGCATTTGGCAAACTTGATGGGGGTGTTGTCGAAGCCCTCCACCACCACACCGTCGGTGGCGTGCACCTTGCTCAGGTCCACCTTGGGCAGGTCCTCCTCAGACCGCTCCTCTGTGGCCTTCAGCTTGGTCCACTCTTCCTTGAGCTTGGGCAGGCAGTTGGCAATGGTCATGCCGCCATAACCGATGGCGGCATACAGCTCCTCGGCGTTGTTCTGGCGCAGGCGGCGGCAGCAGCTGTTGATGAACTCGTCCAGCTGGTCGTCCGGAATGATGATCATCTCGCGCCGCAGTTCACGGGCCAGCGCATCGCGGCCCTGCTGGATGTTCTCCTCCCGGCGCATCTTCTTGAACCAGTTGCGGATCTTGCTCTTGGCCTCGCTGGTGCGCACGATCTTGAGCCAGTCGCGGCTGGGACCCTTGTCCGCCGGGCCGAGGATAACCTCGATGATCTCGCCGGTGGACACGATGTGGTCGATGGGCACCATGCGGTTGTTCACCTTGCAGCCCACCATGCGGTTGCCCACCGCCGAATGGATGGCGTAGGCAAAGTCGATGCAGGTGGCACCGGTGGGCAGGTTGATCACATCGCCCTTGGGGGTGAAGGCAAACACTTCCTCCGGCAGCAGGTCGCTCTTGAGGTCATGCAGCAGGTTACCGGAATCCTCGCTGACGCGCTGGTTTTCCAGCAGCTGGCTCACCCAGGCCAGACGCTCGTCCAGCTTGTCGTGGCCGCCCAGGCCCTCCTTGTACTTCCAGTGTGCGGCAACGCCGTACTCGGCCTGCTCGTCCATGGCACGGGTGCGGATCTGCACCTCGAAGGGGATGCCCTCGTGGCCGATGACCGTGGTGTGCAGGCTCTGGTAGCCGTTGGGCTTGGGGGTGGAGATATAGTCCTTAAAGCGGTTGGGCAGCGGGTGGTACATATCGTGGATGAGGCCCAGGGTGCTGTAGCACTCGGCCAGACTGTCCAGAATGACCCGAACGGCGTAAATATCGTAGATCTCATCAAAGGACTTGTTCTGCATGATGGTCTTGCGGTAGATGCCGTAGATGCTCTTGACCCGGCGCTTGATGGTGGCACCCTCGATGCCGCTCTCGATCAGGCGGCGCTCGATGACGCCGGACACCTTGGCCAGGAACTCCTCCCCGGCCCGCTCGCTCAGCATCTTGCTGATATCCTCGTAACCCACGGGGTCGAGGTAATGCAGGCTGCGGTCCTCCAGCTCTTCCTTCACGTTCAGGATGCCCAGCCGGTTGGCGATGGGGGCATACACCTCCATGGTCTCGCGGGCCTTGTCGCGGCGCTTCTGCTCCGGCCAGGCGTCACCGGTGCGCATATTGTGCAGCCGGTCGCACAGCTTGATGATCATCACGCGCACGTCGCGGCTCATGGCCAGCAGCATCTTACGCAGGTTCTCGGCCTGCAGCTCCTCGATGTTGGAGAACTGGATCTTGGTCAGCTTGGTGACGCCGTCCACCATCTGGGCCACCTCGGAGCCGAACTGTGCGGTCAGGTCGTCCAGGGTGGTGGGGGTATCCTCCACCACATCGTGCAGCAGGGCGGCAGCGATGCTCTCGGAGTCCATACCCAGATCCAGCACCAGACGGGCCACGGCCAGCGGGTGGCAGATATAGGGTTCGCCGCTGCGGCGGCACACGCCCTTGTGGGCGTCATTGGCAAGGTTATAGGCCTTTTCGATCATGTCCATATCGTAGGCCCTGCCGCTGGCCTTGATGGCCTCACAGAGTTTCTCCCAGGTGACGATCTCCGGGCGCACCTCCGAGGGCAGAGCACCTTCCGGGGCATCTGCCGGCTGCGCCGTGGCAGCCACGGTGGCCGTCTCCTGCACCGGCTGGTGCAGGTGGGTCTTGGCCGAATACGAATCCTCCTCCCGCACCGGGGCGGGGGCAGGCAGTTTCTTTCCCTCAGGCATTTACATTCCCTCCAAACATTTCAGGATCGGGGCGTCGGCAAGGTTTTTCTTGCCGGCCGTGGGCACCAGCTCCCACACTTTGGCTCCGCCCTTTTCTGCAGCAGCGATCAGCCCCACCTGTTCCAGTGCCGTGACCGCCACCAGCGTTTTGCCGGTATTTTCTTCTCCCAGCTTCGCGCACAGGGGCTGCAGATCCTCCGCGTGCCAGCGGCGGGCCTGCAGCTCCCGGTATACCGCGATGATATCGCTGCGGGCCGGGGTGATGAGATTTTTCTGTTCGGTTGTCAGCGGGGTGCCGCGGCGCAGTGCCTGCACCAGCGCTGCCTGCTGCGGCATGGCACTGCCAAGGCCCGCCGGGTGCAGGTCGATGATACGGCCCGAAAGCTGCGCGCCACGGGGCGCATCGTAGACCGAAAGATTCAGGGCAGTGTCTACCACGTCGCCCGTGGCATAGGGCAGCTGCTCCGGCCGCATGCCGAACCACACGGCGTACAGGCTGGCATTGCCCTGCCGCAGACGCAGGCGGCTGTGTTTGCCGTCCGACACCGGGTATACCCCGTCCAGCACGGCATTCTGCAGCAGGAACACCGGGGTGGGGTTCTCAGCCCCGAAGGGGGCCAGCTGATCCAGACGGCGCACGGCGTCCACCGTGACCCGGTCCAGATGGATGGACAGATCGCAGGTCAGCGGCGGGATCTGCAGCACGGGGCACTCCCTTGCCGCCCACTCGTTCAGGCGGCGTCGCAGGGCTTCCAGATTTTCTTCCCGCACCGAGAGGCCCGCCGCCATGGCGTGGCCGCCGTAGCGGATGAGCAGGTCGGCGCAGGCCCCGATGCAGGCGTGCAGGTTGAAACCCTGCACGCTGCGGCCGCTGCCCTTGCACTCGCCGTGCTCGTCCACCGTGACCACGATGACCGGGCGGCCGGTGCGCTCCACCAGCCGGGACGCCACGATGCCGATGACGCCGGGGTGCCAGTCCCGGCCCCACAGCAGGATCACCCGATCCTCCAGCCGCTCCGGCTGCTGCTCCAGCAATTCCTCAGCGGCCTTGAAGATCTGCAGTTCGGTCTCCTGTCGTTTCGCGTTGATCTCGTTGAGTTTATGGGCCAGCTCCTCGGCGCGGTCCGGGTCCTCACACAGCACCAGCTGCAGGGCCGTCACCGCGCTGTCCATGCGGCCGGCCGCGTTGATGCGGGGCGCAATGGCGTAGCTGATATTCTCCGCTGTGACGGGTTTTCCGGCAAGGCCCACTTCTTCCAGCAAGGCTTCCATGCCGGGGCGGTCGGTCTGCTGCAGCTGCCGCAGGCCGGCCTTGACCAGGGTGCGGTTCTCTCCGGTCAGGGGCATCACGTCCGCCACGGTGCCCACAGCGGCCAGGTCGCCGCAGTAATCCAGCATTTCCTCCGGGGTGCAGTCGTCCAGCGCGGCGCACAGCTTAAAGGCTACGCCTGCGCCGCACAGCCCTTTGAAAGGGCTGGTATCGTCCTCCCGGCGGGGGTCCACCACAGCCACTGCCTTGGGCAGGGTCTCGGGCGGCAGATGGTGGTCGGTGATGATAAGGTCGATGCCCAGCTGGGCGGCAAAGTCGGCCTCGGCTACAGCGGAGATGCCGTTGTCCACCGTCACGATGAGCCGATAGCCCTTGTCGTGGATGGACTGGATGGCGTTGCGCGACAGGCCGTAGCCATCGCCCTCGCGGCTGGGCAGCATGCACTTGACGGCGGCGCCCATGCCCTTGAGGTGCTGATACAGCAATGCCGTGGCAGTCACGCCGTCCACATCGTAGTCGCCGAACACCACGATGGTCTCGCCATTGTCGATGGCCTGCCAGATGCGCTGGCAGGCTTTTTCCATATCGGTGAGCAGGGCGGGGTCGCTCAGTTCCTCTTCCCCGGCCAGCAGGGTGAGCGCGTCGGCCGGGTCGGTGATGCCGCGGGCCGCCAAGATGCCGGCCAGCAAGGCCGTCTCCTTCTGCTGGGCGGCCAGCGTGGCGGCATATTTCTGTTCGCTCCAGGGCTCCTCGTCCATGGCGCTGTATTCCAGTTCTTCGGTACGCTGCTCCGCGATGGCATGGGTCAGCTCCCGGACGGCAGCGCGGTCCAGCGTTTTCAGGTCCCAGGCACGGTAGGTCATTGGAAATCCCTCCCGGTCAGGCCGTCGTTGGCCAGCATTCCCTGCAGGGCTGCGATCTCGCTGGAAACATCCATGGCCACGTCCGACAGCAGATTGTCGTAGAGGTTGTCAAAGGCCTGGTTCAGCGTGTGCAGGATGCCTGCAATGTCCCGCCGGATGCTCTCGGCGTTGGCTCCCTGCTGGCCCTGCACGTCGTTGTAGGTGTACAGCAGCTTGAGGGTGGTGGGGATATAGTATTCCGCAAAACGGCGAGCCTTGGGCAGGCTTTCCGGGTGCGCTTCCAGCCAGTCGCAGATGGCGGCGGCAGTCTCTTGCATCTGCTCCAGTTCCTCCCGGGCCTGGGGGTCCTGCATCAACTGCTGCTCTTTTTCCAGCACCTGGACAAAGCGTCGGGCAGTGTCCAGGTTCAGGGGCACAGCCTCCGCCTCCGGCTGCTCCGGTTTCGGCTGGGGAGCCGGGGCCGCTGCTGCCTCCTTGGCGGCACGGTAATCCTCTGCGGTCAGGTAGAGTTTTTCTGTTTTTTCATCCAGCCAGGCGGCAAGCCAGCCATTATTGATGTATCTGCGCAGTTTTTTCAGAGTTTTTGCCTTTTTCTGGTGGGTCAGGTCGGCCAGCATCTCCACCGGCAGGCCGTTCTTATAGTCCTCGCCCTCGGCGGCATCGGCCAGCAGCCGCAGCTTTTTGGAGGCCGACAGCCGGGAGGCACCGGCGGCGATCATCGCGCCAAAGCCGCAGGCGACAAGGGTCAGCACATTGCCCGTGATCTCCAGCACCGTCGTGGCCATAGAAGCGCCGGTGGTAAAGGTATAGGTCATGCCCTCCGCGGCCGTGGCCACCGTGTCACCGATCATGGTCTCTGTAATAAGGCCGGGCAGAAAGGCATCCGACGCCGCGATGCAGCCAATGCCGCCCAGACCGAAGATCACCGCAAAGGTGATGCCCACGGCCAGCAGAGTGCAGCCCGCGCTATAGCGTTTTTTTGCGCTGATACGGATACTTTCCACCGGGGTCGGCTCCGGTTTTGCAAAAATCTGCCGGAACCAGCCGGGCATCCCGCCGGTGTCGGCCTCCGCATAGCCCTCGTTGAAGGTCTGCTTTGCCCAGTTCTGCCGTGCCTCGCCCCACGACTTGCGGAAGGCTTTGCCCGCCTCCCCGATGCCGTAGTTGGCCGCATGGACGGCCGCCCTGCCCACATCGTAGGCGCGGTCGCCGATGTCCATGCCCCGGCCCTCAAAGCCATGGGCAAAGGCGTCGGTCATGGTGTCGCCAAAGGCGCGTAGCTGGTCCTCCAGCTCCTGCTGCACCTGACGGCCCTCGTCCTTGATCCGGTTGTCGTTTTCACGATCGTTCATCAAAATCTTCTCACCCTTCTGCCGGTGCATACCGGCTGATGATGGCGCGGGCCACCCGCAGGCCATCCACGGCGGCGCTCATGATGCCGCCCGCATATCCCGCGCCCTCGCCGCAGGGGTAAAGCCCTGCCAGCTGGGTGCACTCGAAGTTCTCTTCCCGCTTCAGCCGCACCGGGCTGCTGGTGCGGGTCTCCAGGCCGGTGAGGATGGCATCCGGTGCGGTGTAGCCCGCGATTTTGTGCTCATAGGCCCGCAGACCGGCCCGCAGGGTGTCGGCCAGCTCCGCAGGCAGCAGGCTGCCCAGGTCGGCGGCGGTCACGCCGCGGTCGTAGGTCGGTTTCACGCTGCCGATGTGCAGCTGCCCCTGCCCTTCCAGAAAGCTCCGGATGTTCTCGGCCGGGGCGGCGTAAGGCCCGGCCGCACGGCCTGCCGCGTAGGCCTTTGCTTCCAGCTCCCGTTGGAACGCGATGGCCTGCCGGGGGTCGTTTGCAAAGTCAGTGCCGTTCACGCTCACCACCACGGCGGCGTTTGCATTTTTGCCGCTGCGAGCATGGTAGCTCATGCCGTTGGTCACCACACGGCCTTCCTCACTGGCCGAGGCCACCACCTGCCCGCCGGGGCACATGCAGAAGGTATACACGCACCGCTCCCCCACATGCTGGGACAGCTGGTATTCGCCGCGGGGCAGGGCCGGGTGGCCTGCCGCCTCGTGATACAGGCTCTTTTCGATCTCGCTCTGCAGATGCTCTGCGCGGAAGCCCACGCTGAAGGGCTTGCACTCCAGCACAAGGCCGCTGTCCATGAGCATGGCAAAGGTATCGCGGGCCGAGTGGCCCACCGCAAACACCAGTGCTTCGCAGGCAAAGGAACCATCCGTTGTGAAAATTCCGGTAATGTGTCCGTTTTTCTGTTCCAGACCGGTGAGGGCCGTGTTGAAATGCACCTCACCGCCCAGGGATTCGATCTCCTTGCGGATGGAGGTGATGACCCCCCGCAGCAGGTCGGTGCCCACATGGGGCTTCTGCTTCCAGGCGATCTCCGCCGGGGCACCGTGCTGCAAAAACACTTCCGTGACAAGGCCGCACAGCTCGTCACCGATGCGGGTGGTCAGCTTACCGTCCGAGAAGGTGCCTGCGCCGCCCTCACCGAACTGGATGTTCGCGTTGGGGTCCAGCTCGCCGGTGGCGGAAAAGTGTTCCACCGCCTGCACCCGCTCGTCCAGCACCGGGCCGCGCTCCAGCACGATGGGCCGGTAGCCCTGCCGGGCCAGCAGCAGCGCCGCAAACAGACCGGCAGGCCCCAGGCCGCACACCACCGGGCGGTGGGGCAGCTTCTGCGTGCCCCGTTGCACCCGGAAGTCGGTCCTGCTGTGCAGGGACACGTTGGCCGATGCCCCGGCAAAGGCGGGTTCTTCGGCTTCGTTTTTCAGGGTGACAGCCACGGTGTACACCAGCTTGGGCTGGCCGCGGCGGGCGTCCACCGACAGCTTTGCCACGCCCAGATGCTGCACCTTTGCGCGGGGGATGCGTGCCTCCCGCAGGGCCTTTTCAAATGCCTGCGGTTCCCCGGCGGAGAGCGGCAGACGGATGTTGCGAACGAGAATCATAGTACAGTGTGTTCCTTTTTATCAGTTGCTTTCAATGCGGCACTGCAGCACATAGCTGCCCAGTGCAAAGATCTTGCCGTTGGAGGGCACATACAGGCGGCAGGCGATGTTCTGCTGGCCGGTGGCCACCGAGAAGTCCTCTGCGTCGATCTCCACGACCACCTGTTCCGGGGTCAGGGTCTCCAATGCAGCCTTCGGGCCGCAGAGGGTCACGTTCATCAGCCGTTCGGTCTCCACCGTGAGCTGATAGGTGGACGGCAGATTCACCACCTGCACACAGCTGGAAGGCAGGTTCATGGTCTTGGTCTCCAGACCGGAGCAGTCAAAGCTGAGGGTGATGGTGGAAATGTTGTCCAGCAGGTAGATGTCGCTGGGCAGCTCAATGGGCAGCTCATAGACCTTGTTCAGCGTGAAGGTGGACAGGTCGATGGTGCCGATGGACAGGGTGGACAACGCGTCGATTTTTTCCGCCGGGCCGGCCACCTTGAGCTGCTTGCGGCTGAGCTCATACACCAGCACCGACTCGTCAAAGTCGCGGGGCGCGTTGATGAAGCTCACGTTCACCGGCAGGGTGGCCATCTTGTACACCTGCAAGGTCACGTCCACGCTGCTTTCTTCCAGCTCGGTGTACTCAAAGTTCACTTCCGTGCCGCCGGAGGTGTAGAACCGCAGCGGCGTTGCCAGGGTGACCGAGCTGTCCAGCTCGCCGGAGTAGGTCACCTCGGCGGTGCAGGTGGTCACCTTGTCCAGCTCACTGCTGGGGCCGGACAGAGTGACCATGTCCTTGGACACCTCGGTGCTGTAGAGGATATACCCGTCCGAGATGGCCAGGTAATTGGTGGTCACGGTGACGGGAAGGGTCTTTTCCTCCACCACATCGAACACCACGTCCACCATGTTGTCGGAGCCGTCGATGGTCACGGTGACGCCATTGAGCATGCCGTTGGCCCCCCGCACCAGCAGGCGCAGGGTCTTTTCACCGCTATCCCGCACGCTGGACCAGTCCGGGTAGACCACAAAATCGGAGGCCGTCAGGCTGCCGATGGTGTAGCCGTCGCCGGAGATTTTCAGGTTCACCGTCTTGTCCTCGGCGCTGACGATGCTCAGTCCACGGGAGGTATAAACGGAGGAATCGTAGGTATAGTCCACCGGCACATTGTAGATAGTGTTGGTGGTGCCGGGCTGCACGATGATGGTCACGATCATCCAGGCCACAATGGCACCCAGAATGGACAGTGCCAGCCGGATGCGGCGGTCGTCCAAAAAGTTCTTTTTGTGGGAAACAGCAGGCTTTGCGCCGCTGGTATTCTTGGGTTGATTGGTCATTGCTGCTCGTCCTCCCCTTTCTGGCTGACCCACTTCATCAGGCTCTTTGCGCGGTCCTTCCAGGTGTCGGCCGTGCTCTTTTCCACCACAGGCTCCTTGGGGATCATCTCGTCGATCAGGCGGGTGTACAGGGTCTGGCGGTCAAAATGACGGATCAGCACGCCATTTTTTGCCATGGAGATGATACCCGTCTCCTCGCTGACCACGATGGCGATGGCGTCCGAGTTTTCGGCAATGCCCAGGCAGGCGCGGTGGCGGGTGCCCATGTCCTTGCCCAGATCCAGATTATTGGAAAGCGGCAGCACGCAGCCTGCGGCCTTGATGCGGCCGTTCTCAATGATGGCGGCACCGTCGTGCAGGGGAGTGCCCTCGTAGAAGATGGTGCCCAGCACTTCCAGATTCACCGCGCTGTTCACCGGGGTGCCGGTGCGCACGATCTCAGACAGGTTGGTGTGGCGTTCCAGCACGATGAGCGCACCGGTCTTGGTCTCCGAAAAGCGCTCTGCCGCGTCGCAAATGGCAATGATGGCGCTGCGCCAGGCCCCTTTCAGGCTGGGGTCGTTGTAGCGGCCTTTCACGTTGAACAGCTTTGCGGCCCACTGGTCGGTCTGGCCCATGCGCTCCAGAGCACGGCGGATCTCCGGCTGGAACAGCACCACCAGGGTGAGCAGGCCCACCTGCAGCAGCGAGTTGAGCAGCCAGGTGACCGTGCGCATGTTCAGCGTTTCGGCCACCAGATAAACCGCCATGACCAGCAGCGCGCCCTTGAACAGCTGGCCGGCGCGGGTGCGGTTGACGATGCCCAGCAGCTGGTAGATCAGGAACGCAATGATGATGATATCCAGCAGGTCAACGAGCTTGAAGGTCTGAAAATTGGCAATGATCGCATTCAGTGTCATGGACGCACACTCCTGTTACCGTGTTTCGATCAGGGCGACGGCGTGGGCGGCAATGCCCAGTCCCTCGCCGGTAAAGCCCAGATGCTCTTCCGTGGTAGCCTTGACGCTCACGGCGTCCACCGGCAGGCCGAAAGCCGCCGCCAGATTGGCCCTCATGGCCGGGATGTGCGGGGCCAGCTTAGGCCGCTGGCAGAGGATGGTGGCGTCGATGTTTTCCACCCGGTAATCGTGCTCCGACAGGATGCGGGCCACATGGCGGGCCAGCTCCAGGCTGTCGGCCCCGGCATAGGCGGGGTCATTGTCCGGGAAATGCTGGCCGATATCCCCCAGCGCCGCCGCACCCAGCACGGCGTCCATCACCGCGTGGGCCAGCACATCGGCGTCCGAGTGGCCCAGCAAACCCTTTTCAAAGGGGATCTCCACGCCGCCCAGGATCAGCTTGCGGCCTTCCACCAGGCGGTGCACGTCATAACCATGTCCAATGCGCATTCTCGTTTCCTCTTTCTGTACCGGGCGGGGCAGGTCCTCCCGCGTGGTGATCTTCAGGTTGGCGTAGTCACCCTGGGTGAGCTGCACCGAGCGGCCAGTGAGCTCGAACAGGCTGCAGTCATCGGTGACCAGCCGGGCTTTTTCGGCGTCCAGCTCCTGCAGGGCGGCCAGATACTGCGCCCGGTCAAAGCACTGGGGCGTCTGCACCGCATACAGGGTACTGCGGTCCGGGGTGCTGCGCACAAGGCAGGCTTCCGGCACCGTTTTGCCGTCACCGGGCACGGCCTGCTTGATGGTGTCCTTGACCGGCACTGCCGGGGCGGCAGCTCCGCAGCGGGCAGCGGCTTCCAGCACCGCCGCGATGACGGCCGGGCTCACAAAGGGCCGGGCCGCGTCGTGCACAGCCACCAGCTCCCCGTGGGCTGCCAGCACGCCATTCTTGGCGCTCTCGGCGCGGGTGGCACCACCGGCCACGATCTGCACCGGCTTGGTGCAGCCGACGGCCTGCTGCTCCACGAAAGCACGGTTTTTGCCCGCCACCAGCACGATCTCGCCGATCTGCGGGCACTGGTCAAAAGCGCGGATGCTGCGGTGCAGCACCGTTTCGCCGCCCAGGTCAAAGCTGAGCTTGTCGAACCCCATCCGGGTGGAAGAACCTGCCGCCACCAGCACGGCCGAAATCGTTTTTTGCAATCTGCACACCTGCCCCTGCTGCCGCCGCGCCGGTGTTTCCGGCTGCGGCTGGCTATAATAAGTCATCTTTTATTATAGCGTATCGGCCCGCAAACTGCAACCGGTTCCGCCCAGCAAAAAAGCCCTTTTGCACCGCCGGGCAGGCGGGTGCAAAAGGGCTTTGGGACCTTATTTCAGTGCGGTTTATGCCAGGATGGGCTCAATGGCAGCAGCCAGGGCATCCTTCTGGGCCTGGGCCTCGGCCAGATCCTTGCCCAGGGTAGTGAAGTAGGTCTTGATCTTCGGCTCGGTGCCGGAGGGACGGACCACCACAGTCGCACCGTTCTCCAGTGCGTAGATCAGCACGTTGGCAGCCGGCAGGCCGGTCTCCTCGGGCTTCTTGTAGTCGGTGACCTTGACCACCTTGTGGCCGGCCAGCTCGGTGGGCGGGTTGTCGCGCAGCTTCTGCATGATGGAAGCCATCTTCTCCATGCCGGTCAGGCCGGGGAATTCAAAGCTGTCCACCTTGTTCAGGTAGCGGCCGTACTGGGCGTAGATCTCTTCCAGACGCTGCTTGATGGAAGAACCGATGCTGCGGTAGTAGGCAGCCATCTCGCAGATCAGCATGGAGCCGATAACGGCGTCCTTATCGCGGACATAGGGGCCTGCCAGATAGCCGTAGCTCTCCTCGAAGCCGAAGATGAAGCGGTCCACTTCCCCGGCAGCCTCCAGGTTGGCGATCTGGTCGCCGATCCACTTGAAGCCGGTCAGCACGCTGCGCATTTCCACGCCGTAGTGTGCGGCAATGGCATCGGCCAGAGGAGTGGATACGATGGACTTGACGGCCACCGGGTTTTTGGGCATGGTGCCCTTCTCGATGCGGCCTGCGCAGATGTAATCCAGCAGCAGAGCGCCCATCTCGTTGCCGGACACCAGCTCATAGCTGCCATCCGGGCACTTCATGGCGATGCCCACGCGGTCGGCGTCGGGGTCGGTGGCCAGCATCAGGTCGGCACCGGTCTTGGTGGCCAGATCCAGGCCCAGCTTCAGGGCGTCGAAGATCTCAGGGTTGGGGTAGGAGCAGGTGGTGAAGTAGCCGTTGGGGTACTCCTGCTCGGGCACGATGGTGATATCGGTGATGCCCATGTCGTTCAGCACATGGGTGACCGGCACCAGACCGGAACCGTTCAGGGGGCTGTACACCAGCTTCAGGCCGGCGGTCTTGCACAGGCCGGGGCGCACCTGACGGGCCTCAATGGCGTCGTACAGGGCCTTCTTGCAGTCATCGCCCACAAAACGGATCAGGCCGTTTTCCACGCCCTCGGCAAAGGAGATGTACTTGGCACCGGTGAGCACATCGGTCTTCTGGATCTCGTCGTACACGATGGCGGCGGCGTCATCGGTCATCTGGCAGCCGTCCGGGCCGTAGGCCTTGTAGCCGTTGTACTTGGCCGGGTTGTGGGAGGCGGTGACCATGATGCCTGCATTGCACTGATAGTAGCGGGTAGCAAAGCTCAGGGCCGGCACCGGCATCAGGGCATCATAGATGCGCACCTTGATGCCATTGGCTGCCAGAACACCGGCAGCCGTCTTGGCAAAAACGTCGCTCTTGAGGCGGCTGTCGTAGCTGATGGCGACGGTCTGGCTGCCGCCCTGGGTCTTGACCCAGTTGGCCAGGCCCTGGGTAGCCTGACGCACAACGTAGATGTTCATGCGGTTGGTACCCGCGCCCAGGACGCCGCGCAGGCCTGCGGTGCCAAACTTCAGGGCCACAGCAAAGCGATCCTTGATCTCGTCGTCGTTGCCCTCGATCTTTGCCAGTTCGGGCTTCAGATCCGCATCGTCCAGCTCCGCTGCCAGCCAGCGCTTATATTCATCCAGATACATGTTGCACACCTTACCTTTGTTATTTTTTCCCAAAAAAGGAGACAGTTTATTCAAACCTAATTATACTATAAACGCTTGTGTCCATCATGTCAATTGCATATTTTGCCACAATCTTACCGGTACAAAATCAGCAAATGCCACAAAAACAGCCGCTTTCCGGGTGGATGTCGGCGGGCTGCTGTGCTTCCGGCAGCAGCCGGTAGGGCTGGTGCACGTCCTCCAGCACCTCCAGCCACTGTTCCGGGCCGATGCTGTTCTCGCACAGATAGCGCATGATCTGCATCATCCGGGCAAAACTGCCCTGCGGAGCCAGCACCGTACTGCACTGTACCCGGCCCGCCTGCTCCCACCGCAGCTGGGCCAGCACGCCCCCGGGTACGGTCTGGGCGCAGTACACCACCGTGTGGGCTCGCTGCAGCCCCTCCAGCTCTGAATAAGTACGGATGTACCGGCAGTATTCCTTGCCTGTCATCGTTTGTCGCTCTCCTTTCCGCTGCATTGACATCTTTCCTGCCCTTTACTATAATGAAATCGACCGGGAGATGCTGTCGAAGGCTGACGGCTCCTCCCAAATTTTTCCACCCAATTTTCGACCGTTTTCGCGCAGAAAATGCAAGCGAGGTGCACCCATGTATTCGGTAACAAAGAGCTTTGGCCTGAACGGCCTGCGCGGCTTTGCCGTGGCCGTGGAGGCCGACGTTTCGGGCGGGCTGCCCGCCTTTTCCATCGTAGGCCTGCCGGATTCCGCCGTGCGGGAAAGTGCGGACCGCGTGCGTGCCGCCATCAAGAACCTGGGCTTCAAGTTCCCGGACCGGCGCATCACGGTCAACCTGGCCCCCGCCGATGTGCGCAAGACCGGCCCGGTGTACGATTTGCCCCTGCTGCTGGCCGTGCTCACGGCCAGCGGCCAGCTGGAGGATGTACCGGAGGACGCCGCCTTTCTGGGTGAGCTGGCGCTGGACGGCACCCTGCGCCCGGTATCCGGCGTGCTGCCCATGGCACTGGCCGCCGCCGAAAACGGCATCCGCGCCCTGTATGTGCCCGCCGAAAACGCCGCCGAGGCTGCCGAGGCCTGTGCCGACAGCATGGCCGTCTACCCGGCCCACACCGCCCGGGAGGTGGTGGACGCCCTGCGCGGCATCCGGCCGCTGACCGCTGCGGCAGCCGTTCCCTTTGACCCCGCCGAGGCCTGGGCACAGGTGCCGGATTTTGCCGACGTGATGGGGCAGGCATTGGCCCGCCGGGCCATGGTCATCGCTGCGGCCGGGGGCCACAACGTGCTGCTGATGGGTGCCCCGGGCACCGGCAAATCCATGCTGGCCAAGCGCCTGCCGGGCATCCTGCCGCCTCTCACCCGGGAGGAAGCCGTGGAGACCACCAAGATCTATTCCATCGCCGGGCAGCTGCCCCAGGGCCGGGGCCTGATCACGGCACGGCCTTTCCGCAGCCCGCACCACTCGGCCAGTGCCGTCTCGCTGGCGGGCGGCGGCGCACAGTTCCGCCCCGGCGAGTGCAGTCTGGCCAACTGCGGCGTGCTGTTTCTGGACGAACTGCCGGAGTTCTCCCGCGAGAGCCTGGAGGTGCTGCGCCAGCCGCTGGAGGACGGCCAGATCACCGTGAGCCGGGCCGCAGGCAGCGCCACCTACCCCAGCCATTTCCAGCTGGTGGCCGCCATGAACCCCTGCAAATGCGGCTACTACGGCCACCCCACCCGGCAGTGCACCTGCTCGCCCAGCGCGGTGCGGCAGTACCGCAGCCGGGTGTCCGGCCCGCTGCTGGACCGCATCGACCTGTGCGTGGAGATGGACCCCATCGCCTTTGACGAGCTGCACGCCGCCGCCCCCGCCGAGAGCAGTGCCGACCTGCGCAAACAGGTGCTGGCGGCGCGGGCCATCCAGGCAAAACGCTATGCGGCCCCCGGCTACGAGGGGGTGCACTGCAACGCCCAGCTCAACGCCGGGCAGGTGCGGCGCATCTGCCGCATGACCCCCGGTGCGGAACGGCTGCTCCGCGCCTCCTACGATACACTGGGGCTTTCGGCCCGCGCCCACGACCGCATTTTGCGGGTGGCCCGCACGGTGGCCGACCTGGCCGGCAAGAGCCTGTTGGACGAGGACTCCCTGCTGGAAGCCCTGCAGTACCGCGCGCAGGAAAAAGTGGAGCTGTGAGCCTTTTTCCACCTGCAAAAACACCGGCCCCCCTCCCCGGCAGCGCTGTGCTGCCAAAGGAGAAGGGCCGGTTTATTTTTGTTTGTTTTACGCCGGGGTCAGTGCACTTTTGTTGCACTATTGTTGCATTTCTGGTTTTCCAGCTGTTCCATCCGCTCGATGAACGCCAACGCGTACCGGGGCAGATAGTTCCCGGCCCGCCAGGCTGCCACCGACTCCAGCGGGAGGGTGCAGTCCCGGAGCGGAAACGCGTTGAACGGCACCGCGTTGTTCAGGTGTTCCAGCAGCTCGCCGCTCAGGAAGCCGATGCCGTACCCGTTGGCGGCAACCGCATCGGCGGCAATGCCGTGTGCGACTTCGTGGTGTTCGGCCGCATCGCCGGCAGCAACGCTTCCGCCTACGCTGCCGCGTAACCCCACTCTGCTCTCTTCTTCTTTCTTCTTTTTTGGATAAGCACAGCGCCCGCCTGCACCGGAACCACTCCGGAAGCAGGCGGGCGCTGTGTTGTTCAGGTTTCGCTCAGGGTCAGTTCGTGGTAGGTCCGGCCGTCCATGGTTTTCCACTGGAAGCAGCCGTTTTCCAACGTCATGTAGCTGTGGGCGCTGCCCTCCTTCGGCAGGCTCACCGAGCCGGGGTTCAGGTAGAGGCTGCCCTGCCCGAAGGGCTCCCACGCCGGGATGTGGGTGTGCCCGTGCAGCAGAATGTCGCCGGGGGCCAGCGGCGGCGGGGTCTTGGTGTTGTAGACATGGCCGTGGGTGGCGTACACCAGCCGTCTGCCCACCGGCAGCACGGCATAGTCTGCCAGCACCGGGAATTCCAGCACCATCTGGTCCACCTCGGCGTCACAGTTGCCGCGCACGCAGAGCAGGCGGTCCTTCATGCCGTTGAGCAAAGGCATGACCTGCTTGGGCGCATAGCCCTCCGGCAGGTCGTTGCGGGGGCCGTGGTAGAGCAGGTCCCCCAACAGCAGCAGCCGGTCGGCCTGTTCCCGTTCAAACGCCTGCTGCATCTGGCTGGCATAGAAATACGACCCGTGCAGGTCGGACGCGATCATCCATTTCATGCGGGTTTCTCCTTTTTATAAAAGCTACAATTTTATTGTAACCCCTGCACAAAAAATGGTCAAGCCTATAAAAGTCGTACTTTTGTGCCCAGTCTCCTTGACAATGCCCCGGGGATGTGGTATCCTTCAGTCAATAAAAACCGTGTGGATTTTTACAGCACTATGCTACTTTTCGCCACACAATGACTTCAAAAAAGCCATTGTGTGGCTTTTTTGCGGTCTTTTTCCATTTTCGATCTGTCAGGAGCGAGAAATCAATGAACGATACCTTTATGAAAGAACGCCCCGTGCTGCCGCTGCTGTTGTCCATGGCGCTGCCCAACGTGATCTCCATGCTGGTCAACTCCCTGTACAACATCGTGGACAGCCTGTTTGTGGCGCAGATCAGCGAGGACGCCATGACTGCCCTCTCGCTGGTATACCCCATCCAGAACTTTGCCAACGCCATCGCCATCGGCTTTGGTATCGGCATCAACGCCATGATCGCCCTGTACCTGGGTGCGGGCGACCGCAAAAAGGCCGAGATCGCCGCCACCCACGGCATGGTGCTCAGCCTGCTGCACGGCGTGGTCATCACGGTGGTGAGCATTGCCGTCATGCCGGGCTTTTTGCGCCGGTTCACCACCGACGAGAACCTTGTGGCCTCCGGCATCACCTACTCCACCATCGTGTTCCTGTTTGCCACCATCAATATGGCCGCGCTGGCCTTTGAAAAGATGTTCCAGGCTGTGGGCCGCATGAAGGTGACCATGGTGGCGCTGGTGTTCGGCTGCGCGTGCAACATCCTGCTGGACCCCGTCCTGATCTTCGGCCTGGGCCCGGTGCCCGCCATGGGCATTGCCGGTGCAGCGCTGGCCACCGGCATCGGCCAGCTGCTGAGCCTGTGCGTGTACCTGTTCGTCTACCTGCGCACCGAACTGCCGGTGCGGCTGAGCCGCAGCGGCCTGCACCCGGACGTTGCACTGGACGGCAAGCTGTACGCCATCGGCGTGCCGGCCATCCTGAACCTGGCTCTGCCCTCCCTGCTGGTCACCTTCCTCAACAGCCTGCTTGCCGGGTTCTCCCAGAGCTATGTGGTCATTCTGGGCATTTACTACAAGCTGCAGACCTTTTTGTACCTGCCCGCCAACGGCATCGTACAGGGCATGCGCCCGCTCATCGGCTACAACTACGGTGCCAGGGAGCACGCCCGCGTGAAGAAGCTGTATGAGCTCACCCTGTTCATGAGCATCGCCATCATGGCGCTGGGCACGGTCATCTGCCTGCTGGCCTCCGGGCAGCTCATCGGGCTGTTCACCTCCAACCCCGATACCATCGCCGCCGGTGCCAAGGCCCTGCGCATCATCTGCATCGGCTTTGTGGTGTCGGCAGCTGTCTCTTATACACATCTCCGAGCCCACGAGACTGCA
>ENA-OYXQ01000313-OYXQ01000313.1-human-gut-metagenome-genome-assembly--contig:-NODE-313-length-22638-cov-7.110304_pt1 | contig 22638 bp, 19 predicted proteins | sample MGYA00243974_ERZ653430 | MGnify/ENA primary metagenome ERZ653430 (study PRJEB26926, sample SAMN06164997) | human gut metagenome | biome: ENVO:00009003; feature: ENVO:2100002; material: ENVO:00002003...
ATAAGAGACAGTTTTATTCCCGTTAACAGAAAAATGTGTAAAATTTCCATAAAAAGGCTGGACAAACGGTGTAACTGTGCTATAATTTGACTATCCGCAGAGGTACCTCTGCATTTGCGTTTTAATAACCATTAAAACGAGCGCACCTGCGGAAATCTACTACCATAAGGGGAATGAACAATGAAAAAAGTATTAGCAACCATTCTGGCCCTGGTCATGGCCCTGGCACTGTGCAGCGTGAGCTGGGCGGATGCAACAGAGGTCAAGACAGAGGCGGAACTGACCACCGCTGTTAGCAATGGCGGCGAGATCAAGCTGGGCGCGAACATCACGTTGACGAGCATGCTGACTATCCCGGCAGATAAGACGGTTACGCTGGATTTGAATGGCAAGACGCTGACCGGCTCTATCGTCAACAAAGGTAAATTGACGGTCACTGGTACCGGCAGTGTGGTAGCGACAGCTGCGGGGACGGCTGCAGTAGCAAACTTTCCTGGTGGTACTGTAACTCTGTCCGGCGGCACTTATGAGTCTGCGAATTGGTACGTTATCAAGAACATGGGCGAAATGTACATTAACGGCCCTGTCAATGTGCAGAAGCCCGCGGGTAGCACAGATACCTCCAGCCTGATTGATAATGGTTGGGTGAATGGTTCCGATATGGTTGCAGGTGAAGCCGTTGCTGCACAGGCAGATAAAGCTAAGCTGGTCATTTCGAGCGAGAGCTTCAAGGGCGTGTCCGGCGCGAAGAGCTGCGCTGTTGTGAAGAACGATGACTATGGTGTGCTTGAGATCAGCGGCGGTACGTTTGACAGCACTGCAAACAACGGCCCCAGCAATGCGGCTACCCTGCTGAACTGGAATGTTGCCAGAATCTCTGGCGGTACTTTCAGGGGTATGTACCCTATCTCCAATGGTGCATATAACAATGATGCAGATAAGGGACAGATCACAATTACCGGTGGCGAGTTCATCGGTACAAGCACTATCTTCGGCAATGGTCAGGGCGGTGACGGAAAGGGTGCTGTCACAGTTTCCGGCGGTACCTTTACTGCGCCTGAGTTGGGTGCGGTGTATGACAATGTGGACGCCGGCTACACTTTGACCGTTTCCGGTGGTACCTTTAAGGATACCAACGGTGGTAAGGTCGATGTGAGCCACTATCTGGCGGACGGTAAGCAGCAGAACGCCGACGGCTCTGTTACCACCACTTCCTCCGGTGGCTATTACTACTACCAGCCCACCACCGACACCAAGACCACCGACACCAAGGGCAGCCCCAAGACCTTCGACGCGGGCATTGCCCTGTATGTCGGCATGGCGCTGACCTCCGCCGCCGGCGTGGCGTTTGTGGGCAAAAAGCGCGAGGACTGACACCGTTTCCCGCGGTGTCTTACCCCGGCGCCGTGTGAAATAACAGAAGAGGCGCCCCGAAAGGGGCGCCTTTTCTCATGCCTCAAAATAGGCTTCTGCCTGCTGAATATTCCGCTGTATCTCCTGCCGCAGCGCCTCCAGCGTGTCGAACCTCTGCTCGCCCCGCAGCCGGCGGCAGAACTCCACCCGGAGCTCCTGCCCGTACAGGTCGCCCTCGAAGCCCAGCAGGTACGTCTCCACGGACACCCGATCGCTGTCGGACACCGTGGGCCGCGTGCCCACGTTGGTCACGCCGGCGCACCGCCGTCCGTCCGGCAGAAATACCTCCGTCACGTACACCCCGTGCGCCGGGGCCAGCACGTGCTCCGGCACCGCCAGGTTTACCGTGGGGATGCCGATGGTCCGCCCGATCCGCTGTCCGTGCTGCACCGTCTGGCTCAGGCAGTGCCGGTGGCCCAGAAAGTCCGCCGCGCGCTCCATGTCGCCCGCCTCCACCAGCGTCCGGATGTACGTGGAGCTGACCGTGATGCCCTCCCGCTGTACCGGCGGGATGATGTCGCACCCGATGCCCGTCTCCGCGCACTTCTGCCGCAAAAGCTGCACGTTCCCGGCGTTTTTATGGCCGAACCGGTGGTCGTGCCCGGCCACGAAGTGCACCGCGCCGTATGTCCCGATCAGCATTTCCAGATAGGCCTCCCACGGCATGGTCATCATCTCCCGGTCAAAGGGCGCGAAAATGACCCGCTCGATGCCGTACAGACGCTCCATCAGCCCCTGCCGGTCCCGGTTGGAGTTGATCAGGTACACGGGCTGCCCCGTGACCACCTCCTTCGGCGGCCGGTCAAAGGTGAATGCCGCGGGGACGGCTCCCAGCTCCCGGGCGCGCTCCGCCGTCTTCCGCAGCAGTGCGCCGTGGCCCCGGTGCACGCCGTCGAAGAAGCCCAGGGCGATAACTGTCTTTTCCAAGTTGTTCACGCTCCGAAAAAGTTTTTCTCTGATGTCAGAACACCCGCTTCCCAGCGGCTCAGGCACAGAAACGCCCCATCCGGGCTGTACACCCGGTACAGCCCCGGCTGCAAGCCCTCCGCCGCCAGCGGATTGCCGCACAGGCACCGTCTGTGGTCCCGTTCACCGGCGATGTGATAGGCCGGGTACTGCCGGAACAGCGAGTCGGTAGGGAAGAGCAGGGCCTCGCCCTGCGCCTGTACGTCCTCAATGCTGCGGCTCTCCGCCAGCGTAAACCCGGCGGCCATGGTCCGCCGCAGAGCGCTCATGCATCCGCCGCAGCCCAGCGCCTGCCCGATGTCGTGGCACAGCGCCCGCACATACGTGCCCTTGCTGCACCGTATCCGCAGCCGCCAGTCGCCGTCCTCCGGCTCCAGCAGCGCCAGCTCGTGTATGGTCACCCGCCGTGGGGGCCGTTCGATCTCCTGCCCCTTCCGGGCCAGCTGATACAGCTTCTGCCCGTTGATCTTGATAGCCGAGTACATGGGCGGCACCTGGTCGATCTCCCCGGTGAACCGCGCCAGCACGTCCTCCAGCTGCGCCCGCGTCACGGACACAGGGCGCTCCGCCACCACCTCGCCGGTGGTATCCTGGGTGTTGGTCGTCAGCCCCAGCCGCAGCCCCGCGACGTACTCCTTGTCCCCGCCCTCGGCGTAGGACACCGCCCGCGTGGCGTTTCCCACGAACACCGGCAGCACGCCGGTGGCCATGGGGTCCAGCGTTCCGGCGTGGCCCACCTTTTTCGTTTTCAGTATGCCCCGCAGCTTGCCGCACACGTCCATGCTGGTCCATCCCGCGGGCTTGTCGATAATGATGATCCCGTCGGCCATGTTATCCCATGACCTCCGTATAGGCCGCCAGAATGGCCGCCTTCGCCTCGTCCAGGGTGCCGTCCACCGTGGCCCCGGCGGCGCCCTTGTGGCCGCCGCCGCCCAGCACGCGGCACACGGCGCTGGCGTCCACCCGCGGTCCCGTCCGCAGCGACAGCTTCACCCGTCCCGGCTTCAACTCCCGCAGCGTGATGCCGCAGTCGGTGCCCTGCACCAGAGCCGCCAGACTGCTCAGCTCCTCCACGTCGGACTCGGCAGCGCCCAGCTCCCGGCACAGCGCCAGAGGGATGGACATCACCACCACCCGGCCGTTGTCGTACAGCTCCATGTCCGCCACCATCCGGGCCTCCATGGCCAGCCGCACCGGCGACTTCGTGCGGAACAGTGCCTTGTTCACCGGCCCCACGTCGATGCCCCGCTCCATCAGCGCGGCGGCGATGCGGTGCGTCCGCGCCGTGGTGTTGGCATAGACGAAGCACCCGCAGTCTGTGGAGACCGCCACATACAGCGCCATGGCTATCTCCGGCGTGATGTCCGTCAGCCTGCCCACGATCTCATACACGATCTCGCCGCAGGCGGCGGCCTCCGCGTCCAGGCACGTCCGTTCCGCGAAGAACTCCTGGGATCCGTGGTGGTCGATGGCCAGGCAGATGTCGTTTTTATACGGCACCGCGTTCTCCGGCAGCAGATTCAGCGCCGCGATGTCCACCGATACCACGCGCTGCGGCACAAAGTCATTCGGTGCCCACAGCCCCTCGGCGTAGGGCGTGTACGTCTCCGTGATCTCCGGGTTTTCCAGCAGATACGCCGTCCGGCCCAGCGCCCGCAGGGCGCGGCACAGTGCGGCGGCGCAGCCCACCGTGTCCCCATCCGGGCGCACATGGGTCAGGATCAGCACGCCGTCCAGCGTCCGCAGAAAGTCCGCCGTCTCCTGCACCGTCAGCCGCGCGCTCATTCCCGGTCCTCCGGCAGCACGATGTCCGCGTTGGCGGGGTTGGCGGGCTTTACGTGGTTCAGCAGGTCCAGAATGTGCGCGCCGTGGGCGATGGAGTCGTCCATGAAGAACTGCAGCTCCGGCGTGTAGCGCAGGTCGATGGCCTGGCCCAGCTCGTGCCGCAGATATCCGGCCGCAGACTTCAGCCCCTTCATCAGGCCCTTTTCATCCGCGCAGTTCAGCGCGCTGATATACACCCGCGCGTACCGCAGGTCGCTGGTGGTGTCCACCCGCGTGATGGTCAGCATCCCCTCGGATACCCGCGGGTCCTTTACGGTGCGGAGCAGGGCGCTCAGATCCTTGCGTATCTCCTCATTGATGCGTCCGATGCGGTTTCCGGCCATAGGGCGCTCCTCCTTTCAAGAAAAAGATGGGTGGGCGCTCGCCCACCCATCGGCTGTTTGTTATACCTCGATCTGCTCCATGGTGAAGGCCTCCACGATGTCGCCTTCCTTGATGTCGTTGAATTTCTCGATGCTCAGGCCGCACTCGTAGCCGGCCTGGACCTCCTTCACGGAGTCCTTGAACCGCTGCAGAGAGGCCAGCACGCCCTCGTGGATCACGATGCCGTCGCGGACCAGCCGTACCTGGCAGTCCTTGCGCTGCAGCTTGCCGTCCTGCACGTAGCAGCCGGCAACGGTGCCCACGCCGGAGACCTTGTACGTCTGGCGCACCTCGGCGTGGCCCAGCAGCACCTCGCGGAACTTGGGGGCCAGCATACCCTTCATGGCGGCTTCGATCTCGTTGATGGCATCGTAGATCACGCGGTACATCCGCATATCCACGTTGGCCCGGGCGGCACTGTCGCGGGCGGCGGCGTCCGGCCGGACGTTAAAGCCCACGATGATGGCCTGGGAGGTGGACGCCAGCATGACGTCGCTCTCGTTGATGGCGCCCACGCCGCCGTGGATCACGCGCACGCGGACCTCCTCGTTGCTCAGCTTCTCCAGCGAGGACTTCACCGCCTCCACGCTGCCCTGCACGTCCGCCTTGACGATCAGGTTCAGGTTCTTCATCTCGCCGGCCTGGATTTGGCTGAACAGATCCTCCAGCGACACCTTGGTCACAGGGGCGTTGGCCTTGGCCTTCTCCTCGGCCTTGCGCTGCTCCACCAGCTCGCGGGCCAGCTTTTCGTCGGCCACGGCGTTGAAGGTAGCACCGGCGGAGGGTGCCTCGCTCAGACCCGTGATCTCCACGGGCACGCTGGGTCCGGCCTCGGTGATGCGCTGGCCCTTGTCACTGACCATGGCACGCACGCGGCCCACAGAGGTACCGGCGATGATGATGTCGCCCTGATGCAGCGTGCCGTTCTGTACCAGCAGCGTGGCCACGGGGCCGCGGCCCTTGTCCAGACGGGCCTCGATCACAGTGCCCTGCGCCGCGCGGTTGGGGTTGGCCTTCAGCTCGCCCACCTCGGCGGTCAGCGTCAGCATCTCCAGCAGATTATCCACGCCCATGCCGGTCTTGGCGGAGATGGGGCACACGATGGTGTCGCCGCCCCACTCCTCGCACACCAGGCCGTACTCGGTCAGCTGCTGCTTGATGCGCTCGGGGTTGGCCTCGGGCTTATCCATCTTGTTGATGGCCACGATAATGGGGATACCGGCGGCCTTGGCGTGGTTGATGGACTCCACCGTCTGGGGCATGATGCCGTCCTCGGCGGCCACCACCAGAATGGCGATATCCGTCACCATGGCGCCGCGGGCGCGCATGGAGGTAAAGGCCTCATGGCCGGGGGTATCCAGAAATGTGATGGGCTTGCCATTGATCTGCACCTGATAGGCGCCGATGTGCTGGGTGATGCCGCCGGCCTCGCCGCTGGCCACGTGGGCGTTGCGGATATAGTCCAGCAGGCTGGTCTTGCCGTGGTCCACGTGGCCCATGACCACCACCACGGGTGCCCGGGGCACCAGGTCCTCATCCTTGTCCTGATGGTCGTCGATCAGGCGCTCCTCGATGGTGACGACGACCTCCTTCTCCACCTTGCAGCCCATTTCCTCGGCGATGATGGCGGCGGTGTCGAAGTCGATCATCTGGCTCAGGGAGGCCATCACGCCGTTCTTCATCAGGCACTTGACCACCTCTGCGCCGGTCTTCTTCATCCGGCTGGCCAGCTCGCCCACGCTGATCTCGTCGGGGATCTGCACGGTCACAGGGGTCTTCTTGATGACCTCCAGCCGCAGCTTCCGCAGCCGGTCGGCCTCCTCCTGCTTGCGCTTGTTGCTGGCGAAGTTATTGTCCCGCCGCTGCTTATTGCTGCGGAACTTCTCCTTGCCCTGTGGGGCCTGCTGGTCCCGCTTGCCGCTGCTGCGGGCGTCGGCCATATCCTGCAATTTCTCGTCGTACTTGTCCAGATTGACGTTGGTGGCCTTGCGTGTGTCCACCACCTGCCGCTGGGGCACGCGGGACATGGGCTGTTTGGGCTGCTCCGCCTTGGGCGCGCCGCCCTGCTGGGGCCTGCCGCTCTGGCCCTGACCCTGTACCGGCGCGGACGCGTTCTGCGCCGGCTTGGCGGCGGGCTTCTCCGCCTTCTTCTCCTCCGGCTTGGCGCCCTCGGCGAAGATCACCGCGATGCTGCTCACCGGGTTGTGCTGGGTCAGATACTCAAAGATCAGGCTCAGCTCCCGGTCCTCCAGCACCTGCATATGATTTTTGGGCGTTTCGGCGTACTTGGTCAGGATCTCCGTGATCTCCTTCGTGGACACGCCGAAGTCCTTGGCCACCTCATGCACTCTGTATTTGTTAGCGATACTACCCAAATAAAGCCACCTCCATCTCAGTTGCTCGCGCCGCGCTCACGGCACGCTGTGTTCCTGTTATCTGCCGGTCGTCTTCCGGCTTCCCTTGCCCTTCTTTACCGGCCGCGCGTTTTCATACCGTGCGCCGGGGGCCTCCTTCTTTGTCGGCCGTTTATCCCTGGGCGGGCGGCCGCTCCGTTCCTTATAGACCCGGTCGGGGCGCCCCTCCGGATACTCCCGCTGCGGCGGACGCCGGTGTTCCGGCGCGGGGGGCCTGTGCTCCGGTGCCGGAGGCTCCGGAGACGCGTGGGGCGGTTCCGGCGGCTTGCCGCCGTGAACGCGGTGCCTGCCCTGCCGCAGGTTCTTCTCGTGCTGTAATTGCTCTTCCTTCCGTTCCCTTGCCCGTTTGGCCTTCAGGTCCAGTGTTTCCGCCGCCGCACCGTAGATCTCCGGCTCCACCGCCGCCAGCTTTTTCACCAGCGACTGGGCGAACCCGATATCCGTCACCGCGCACATGGCCACGCTGGTCCGGCCCAGCGCCCGGCCGAAATCCTCCTTGTCCGCCGGGAAGGGCAGGCACAGACAGCTGCCTGCCCGGCCGAAGCTGTACGCCCGCCGCACCGAGGATGCCGCCGCGTCCCGCGCCGTAAAGATGACCCTGGCCTTCTTGGCCCGTGCCGCCGCGCCTACGGGCTCCTCGCCCACGGCCACCGCACCGGCGCGCAGCGCCAGACCCAAAGTGGATAACAAATGTTCTGTCACAGTGCCACCATCTGCCCTTCCAGCGCGTCGTACACCTCCGCCGGTATGGCGGTGTCGAAGGCGCGCTCCAGCGCACGGCTTTTCCGTGCTTTTTTCAGGCACTCCGGGTCCGGGCACACGTACGCGCCCCGGCCGGATTTCTTTCCGGTGCTGTCCAGCAGTATCTCCCCCTCCGGGGTCTTCACGATACGCAGCAGCGCCTTTTTGTCTTTCATTTCCCGGCAGCCCACACATTGCCGCTGGGGTATCTTACGGGTCTTCTGCATCGCTGCCGTTCCTTTCCGCAGCCGCCGCTTACTCCGCGTTGGCCGCCTTGATGTCGATCTTATAGCCGGTCAGCCGCGCGGCCAGACGGGCGTTCTGCCCCTCCTTGCCGATGGCCAGACTCAGCTGGTCGGCGGGCACCGTCACGCGGCAGGCCTTGCCCTCGTCGGCCAGCTGCACGCTGACCACGTCCGCCGGCGCCAGCGCCGCGGCGATAAACTCTGCCGGGTCCTCGCTGTACTTCACAATGTCGATCTTCTCGCCCCGCAGCTCGTCCACGATGGCGTTCACGCGCTGCCCCCTGGGGCCCACGCACGCGCCGATGGCGTCCACGTTGGGGTCCTCGGACCACACGGCGATCTTCGTGCGGTTGCCCGCCTCCCGGGCGATGGACCGCACCTCCACGGTGCCGTCGTAGATCTCCGGCACCTCCAGCTCAAACAGCCGCTTCACCAGACCGGGGTGGGTGCGGGAGATCATCACCTGCGGCCCGCGTGTGCTGCGGCGCACCTCCACCAGATACACCTTCACCATCTGCCCCTCGTGCAGCTCCTCGCCGGGCACCTGCTCGTTCATGGTCAGCACAGCCTCCGTGGCCTCGCTGCCGCTGCCGATCCGCAGGATCACGTTGCCGTTCCGGGGGTCGATGCGGCTGACGGTGCCGGTGAGGATCTCGTGCTGCTTGCTGCCCCACTCGTCATAGATCATGCCGTGCTCGGCCTCCCGCAGGCCCTGGATGATGACCTGCTTGCCGTTGCCGGCGGCGATGCGGCCGAATTCCACGGACTCCACCGGGAAGTTCACCATGCCGCCCAGCTCGTTTTTGGCGGAGATGCGCTTGGCCTCCTCCAGCGAGATCTGGCTGGCGGGGTTCTCCACCTCCTCCACGATCTCCTTCTGGACGTACATTTTCAGGTCCTTCTTCTCCTCATCCACGTCCACCACCACATACTCCACGCCCTCGTGGTCGCGCTTATAGGCGGTGGTCAGCGCCTGGATGATCTTGCCCATCATAAAGCTCTGGGGGATGCCCCGTTCCTTTTCCAGCATAGCCAGTGCCGCGAAGATCTCGTCACATTTCATGGTCGTTTCTCCTTCTATCTCAAGTCGTGTTGTCTCAGAATTCCACCCGCAGGCGCACCAGCGCCGTCTCGTTCTTCTCAAAGCGCACCGTCTCGCCGCCCATGTCCAGCAGCACCGCGCCGTCTTCATAGCCCGCCAGAGTCCCGGCGAACTCCTTGCGCCCGTCCTTGGGCTGGTACGTTTTCACCAGCACGGGGCTGCCCATGAACTGCGCAAAATCCCCCGGCCGCTTCAGCTGGCGTTCCAGCCCCGCCGAGCCCACCTCGAACACGTAGCTGCTCTCGATGGGGTCCGCCTCGTCCAGCAGATCGCTGACCGTGCGGCTGATGGCCTCGCAGTCCAGAATATCCACGCCGCCGTCCTTGTCCAGATACAGCCGCAGGTACCACTGTCCCGCCTCCCGGACGTACTCTACATCCCAGATGCGGCAGCCCTGCGCCTGCACCGCCGGCTCCGCCAGCGCCCATACGACCTCGGTGATCTTTTTCACAGCAAGCCCTCCAACAGAACGTCCCGGTCATCATGGAACGATGACCATTAAAAAAAGCGGACGATCTCGTCCACTCCAGTCAATACCTTAACCTTACGTACACACATAGCATACCATATAAGCACACGAAACGCAAGGGTTTTTCCGCAAAAAGCACCCGCAAAATAGGTCGAAAAGCTGAAAAGAACGCCCTTAGGACGCTCTTTTCAGCTTCATAACGCCTCTCGACAGCAAAAACGCCGCCAAATTTACCAGCACCACCGTGGCGCCCACCGGCGTGCCCCACAGGTACGACCCGGTCAGCCCCACGCAGAAGCACACCACGCTCAGCCCCGCGGCGCAGAGCACCACGCCCCGGAAGCTCCGCAGCAGCGTCATGGCCGTCAGCGCCGGGAAGATGACCAGGCTGGAGATCAGCATCGCGCCCATCATCCGCATACCCAGCACGATGGTCAGGGCCGTCAGCACCGACAGGATGGTGTTGTACAGCCCCACCTTCACCCCGGTGGCCCGGGCGAAGCTCTCGTCGAAGGTGATGGCGAACAGCCGATGGTAAAACAGCACATACAGCACCAGCACCGCCGCGCACAGCCCCACGCTCAGCGCCACATCCGCCCGGTCCATGGCCAGGATGGAGCCGAACATAAAGCTGTCCACATCCGTGGTCATGCCGGTGGTCAGACTGGTGACTACCACGCCCACGGCCAGCGCCGACGCGCTGACCACCGCGATGGCCGCGTCCGCACCCATGCGGCTCCGCTCCGTCATCCGCAGCAGCCCCAGTGCCGCCAGCACCACCACCGGGATAGACACCGGCAGCGGCGCCCAGCCGCAGGCCAGTGCGATGCTCAATGCGCCGAAGGACACATGGCTCAGCCCGTCGCCGATCATGGAGTAGCGCTTCAGCACCAGCGGCACACCCAGCAGCGCCGCGCACAGCGCCACCAGGATACCCACCACGAACGCCCGCAGGATGAACGGGTACGTGAACATTTCCAGCAGTAAGCTCATGCCTCGTCACCTCCGAACCGTTTGCCCCAGGGGGACGTTAGATAGTCCGCCGCCGTGCCGAAGAAGTACGTTCCGTGGCCGGCGTGCAGAATATGGTCGGCGTAGCGCAGGGCGCTGCGTATATCGTGTGTCACCGCCACGATGGCGATGCCCTCCTGCTTGTTCAGGTATTCCAGCGTGCGGTACAGCTCCTGGGCCGCCGCCGGGTCCAGTCCCGTCACCGGCTCGTCCAGGATCAGCAGCTCACCGGCGGCGCACAGGGCACGCGCCAGCAGCACCCGCTGCTGCTGCCCGCCGGACAGCTCCCGGTAGCACCGGTCCTTCAGTTCCAGCACGCCCAGCTTGCCCATGTGCATCAGCGCGGTGGACTTCTCCTTCGGCGTGTAGAAAAACCGCATGCCCCGGCTGCTGAGAAAGCCGCTGCGTACCACCTCCGTCACCGTGGCGGGAAAGTCCTTCTGCGCCTTTGTCTGCTGGGGCAGATAGCCGATGGCGCCGGAGCGCAGGGAGGGCGAACGTACGATCTCGCCCGCCATGGGGTGCAGCAGCCCCAGCAGGCTCTTCACCAGCGTGGACTTGCCGCTACCGTTCTCGCCCACGATGCACACATAGTCGCCGCTGTGTACCTGAAAGCTCAGGTGCTCCCACACCGGCTTGCCCTCATAGCCCAGCGCTGCATCCCGGCAGTCCAACAATATGCGTTTCTCCTGTTCCATCAGGACAGTCCCTCCTTCAGTGCCGCCGCGTTGGCGGTCATCAGACTGATATAGGTGGCTCCGCCGTCGAATTCCGCCCGGCTCACCGTCTGGCAGGAGTGGAATGTCCGCACCTGCGCCCCGGTGGTCTCGGCGATGGCCTGCGCCACCTTCCGGCTGCTCAGCTCGATGGTGTATACCACCGGTATCTCCTGCTCCTCCACCACGTCGATCAGATATTTCAGCGTGGCGAGGGACGGCTCCGTGTCTCCCGCGCAGCCGTGGAACGCCGCCCGGTAATCCAAATCATATTCCCTACAGAAATACAGCAGCGGGAACCGATCGCCGAACACCAGCAGCCGCCGTGCCGCATGGCCCGTGATGTCCCGGAATGTCTCGTCCAGCGCCTGCAATTCGTCCAGATAGTCCGCCAGCCGAGCCCGATAGCCGTCGGCATTGTCCGGATCGGCCTCACACAGCGTATCGCAGATGGCCCGGCACAGGGCCATGGCGTTCACCGGCGATGTCCAGATGTGCTCGTCGTACTCTATTTCCTCTTCGTGGCCATCGTGCAGATGCCCGTCATGCGCCTCATGGTCATCGTGCTCGCCATGTTCGTCATGTGCGTGGTCATGGCCGCCCTGCATCCCCTCGGCGTACTCCTCCCGGTATGTCTCCACGCAGTCCATCATAGCCAGCCGGTAGGGGATAGCCTCGCCTGCCGCGTCCAGAATGTCCTCCACCCACAGCTCGCTTTCCCCGCCGTTGTAGAGGAACACCTCCGCCTCGCTGACGGCGATCACGTCCAGCGGCGTGGGCTCAAAGCTGTGTGTCTCCCGCCCGGCGGGCACCAGCAGCTGTACGTCCACCGCGTCCCCGCCGATCTGCCGCACAAAGTCGTAGTAGGGGAACAGCGTGCACACCACGTTCAGTTTCCCGCTTTGCGGACGATCCTGCCGCCCGCAGCCCGCCAGCGTCAGCGCCAATACCGCCGCCAGCACCAGCGCCCGGAACCGTCTCATCATCCCCCACCTCCCTGCAAAGAATCAGGAACAGTATACCACACTTCTCCCCGAAAGAAAACCCCCGCGCCCCTGCCGTTCTTCTCGTCGCCGCGTTAAAATTTTACCGATCAAGTTTCTTGAAAAGAAAATCATTCGCCGTCTGTTGCAAAAATCCCGGAACCCCGCCAAAAACTGAATGGTTCAATGTAAAAAAAGAAGCAAAAACCATATAAAATATGTGGAAAAATCCGTTCATAGAATGTTAAAAATGTACAATATGGCGCTCAATTTTTATAAAAACTGCTAATTGCGGGCGGAAAGAGTTTCCTGTATACTTTTTTCAGGTAGCCTTGAAGGGATTTTATCCCGTGAGGAAATACCTGCGGGGCATGGCGGTGCCCCGTGCCGTTTCCTGTCAATAGACGGGCGCGGTAAAATTTACCAACTCCTGCGTCGATGTAGGAGCAAAAATCTGTTAAGGAGAGAAAACAATGGAAGAAAGAAAAGGCTTTGGAACCAATTTCGGGTTCCTGATGGCCGCGGTCGGCTCGGCAGTCGGCCTGGGCAACATCTGGGGCTTCCCCAATAAGATGGGCGCCTCCGGCGGCTTCACGTTCCTCATCATCTATCTGATCCTGGCGGTCCTGTGCGGCTTCATCGTCATGGTGGGCGAGCTGGCCATCGGCCGCAAGACCGGCCACGGCGCCGTGGGCGCGTACAAGGCTCTGTCCAAGAAGTTCAAGTGGATGGGCTGGCTGGGCATCCTGTCCGCCTTCTTCATCCTGTTCTTCTACTGCGCACTGGGCGGCTACTGCATCAAGTACACCGTTCTGAACATCGGCGATCTGTTCGGTGCCGGCTTCGGCTCCAATGGCCTGTCCGGCGGCGAAATTTTCGGCAACTTCCTGGGCAGTCCCGTTGAGGGTGTTATCTACGGCCTTATTTTCGTGGCGCTGACCATGCTCATCGTTATGGGCGGCGTCGGCGGCGGCATCGAGAAGGTCTGCTCCGTGGGTATGCCCGCCCTGTTCGTGGCCCTGCTGATCTGCATCATCCGCGCCTGCACCCTGGAGGGTACCGACGTGGCCGTGCAGATCCTGCAGGCGGACGGTTCTCTCGTGGAGGGCGTTGTTAACGGCAGTGCTCTGGACGGTCTGAAGTACATGTTCTCCCCCGGCTGGGCGGCCAATGTCGGCTATTATGTGCCCGCCAAGGCGGTTGTTGATGGCGCGGAGGTTTCCTCCATCATGGTCAATGGCGTGGCACAGGCCATCGTCGCCTACAAGTCCGGCGCTCCCAGCATCTTTAACGTTGTTTCCACCGCTGGTGGCCAGATGTTCTTCTCCCTGTCCCTGGGCATGGGCGCCATGATCACCTACGGCTCCTACCTGCATAAGAAGGAGAACCTGCAGAAGAACGCCCTGCTGATCATCATCATGGATACCATGGTGGCCCTGATGGCCGGTCTGTGCGTCATGCCTGCCCGCTTCGCCCTGGATCCCGCCGGCAACATCGGCGGCCCCAAGCTGCTGTTTATCACCATGCAGAACGTGTTCCACTCCATGGGCACACTGGGCCCCATCTTCGGCATCCTGTTCTATCTGCTGGTGGTGTTTGCCGCCATCTCCTCCTCCATCTCCCTGCTGGAGGTCATCGTGGCCCACTTCGTGGATAAGGCCCGTATCGAGGGCAAGGGCGACAAGCGTAAGCCCTACACCCTCATCGCCGCCGCCTGTGTGTGCCTGGGCTGCATCCTGGTCTGCGCCGACTGCCTGGGTTCCAGCGGTATCGCACCGGCCAATATACTGAATATAGCGGAACCCAAGAACTGGGCGGCTGACTGGCTGGACTTCTGGGATGCACTGTCCGAGGGCGTTATGATGCCGCTGGGCGCCCTGCTGATGTGCCTGATGATCGGCTGGGAGGTCGGCCCCGAGTTCGTCAAGGAAGAGGCGGAGCAGTCCGGTCATGCCATGGGCAGCTACGGCTTCTTCAAGGTCTGCGTCAAGTTCATCACCCCGCTGTGCATGGTCCTCATCCTGTACGGCCAGATCAAGGATTTCTTCTTCTAAGTAAATGCAGAACGCCGGAGCAATGCTCCGGCGTTCTTTCTGCCATAAAAAGGCCGGGCGCTGAAAGCACCCGGCCTTTTGCTTACTTAAGCGTAATGCTGTTTTGCAGTACGGCAACGCTGTACAGCAGCAGTACGTCTGCCCCCTCCGGGAATTCCGTCACCCGCGCCAGCGCGTCGGTGGAAATATAGCGGATGTCCACCGCGTATACGGTGCTGTAGCCGCCTGCCAGCAGGGGAATCAGGCTGCTGCCGAAGGAGTCACGCATCACCACCAGCGTCCGGTCGTTGTCTGCCGCCGGGTTTTCGATCCGCAGCAGCGCCTTCGGCCCGCCCAGAAACAGGTCGTAGGGCGCCTTCTCCGCTGCCGTCAGATCATACACGCCGCCGGTGCTGTCCGTCTCATAGTCGTACACCGTGCAGCCCTCCAGCAGGGGAGAGGTGATATAGGACAGGACGTCCGCCGTCAGCGGCTCCGCCGTCTTGCCCCAGTAGCTGCCGTGGAATTCGCCCGCCAGCGCGCACAGCGTCTCCTCCGTCGTGTTCGGCACAAGTGCACCCATGGCCTCCGATATGGTCTGCGCCACGGCGGAAAGACGCTCCTGCCGCCAGTGGGGATCGGTACGGTAATAGTCCTCCAGCGACAGCAGCCCGGAAATATCGATCGTCTGTACCGGCAGCCGCTGCGCCAGATAGTCCGCCGTCTCCTGGGCCCCGGCGGGCGTGTAGCCCTCCGGCGTCTCCATAAAAGCGGCCTTATCTGGGATCACGCTCATATATACGTGTTCCGACCCGGGGAAATATGCCTCCAACAGGTGAGAAAACCGTTTTACGGCGAAGTCCAGTGATTTCTCGCTCCACGGTGCGTCGGTGGCGGCGGCATAGCCACGGTACACATATACCTCCGGCAGCGTATCCTCCTGCGCCCGCCGGGTGGGAATGGCGGCAGCAGCTATGACCATAGCCGCTGCCGCCAGCAGAAATACGCCTCGCTCTATCCAGCGCTTCACAGGATGGCCTCGTCGTAGACGGGCTGCACGCCGAAGATGCCGTTCAGGTGGGACATAAAGGTGTCCACAAGATCCTCGGCACCGAACACGGACACCACATACTCGCCCACCACGGCCACGGCAACCTTATCGGGGAAGCCGCACATCCACTGCCGCTGCTGGATGTTGTCCCGCAGGGCGGTGGCCAGCGCATCGGCATCATCGGTGCAGTGGTACGCCGCGGCGGTAAAGGTGTTCTGGTTCATCATATGGACCAGCGACGCGGCCTGATCCACCTTGGCCGTCTCCGGCAGGCCGAGGGCACTGTCCACAGCGGCACGGTCGGTCAGGTCATAGACGCCGGGGGCGTCCTCCTTGCTGTTCGCCTCGGAGTAGTCGCCGCCGCTGGCGGGGAACTTCTCGTCCTCGGTGTAGGTGCTCCACACCTTTTCCAGCAGGTCAAGAGCGCTGGCAGGCGCGGCGGGCTGGTCGCCCTTGCTGTCGTTCTTCGTGCCGCAGGCGGCGAGACTCAGGGTCAGCACGGCGGCGAGCACAAGGGAAATGATTTTTTTCATCGTGTAGTTTCCTCCTGAAATAGGTTTCTGTCCATTGAGACGGAGCGCGGTGCGATTTGGTTCCATGAAAATTCTGCCGCGTTTATAGCCAGCTCTGGTCAAAGCCGTAGGGCAGCAGCTCCTTCAGCGCGAAGCGCTTGCTCTCGCCCTTTCCGTTCAGGCAGATCACCGTCAGGCCGGGTGCGAACTCCATCATCACCTGCCGGCAGGTGCCGCAGGGCACGCAGTAGTCCTCGCTGCGCCCGGCGATCACAATGGTGTCGAAGTCCCTGTGTCCCTCACTGACCGCCTTGACCATGGCCGTCCGTTCGGCGCATATCGTGGCGCCGTAGGCGGCGTTCTCCACGTTGCAGCCGGTGAATACTGTGCCGTCCTTGCACAGCAGCGCCGCGCCCACCGGGAAGTGGGAATAGGGCACATAGGAACGCTCCAGCATGGCCACCGCCATATCACAAAGCTGTTTTTCCGTCATGGTGCATCCTCCTTTGATCTTTTCCGGTTTCTTCCTCGTTTATACCTCAGCTCAACTCCGCCTTGCCGGTGTAGAGCTGATAATACTTGCCCTTCTGCGCCAGCAGCTCCTGATGGTCGCCGCGTTCGATGATGCGCCCATGCTCCAGCACCAGAATGGCCTGACTGTTCCGCACGGTGGACAGCCGGTGTGCGATAACGAACACCGTCCGGCCCTCCATCAGCGAGTCCATGCCCTGTTCGATCAGGTTTTCCGTCCGCGTGTCGATGGAGCTGGTGGCCTCGTCCAGGATCAGTACCGGCGGGTCGGACACTGCCGCCCGGGCGATGGCCAGCAGCTGCCGCTCGCCCTGGCTCAGGCTGCCGCCGTCCCCGGTGATGACCGTGTCATACCCCTGGGGCAGATGGCGGATAAAGCTGTCGGCGTTGGCCAGCTTCGCCGCGGCCCGTACCTCCTCGTCCGTGGCGTCCAGCCGTCCGTAGCGGATGTTGTCGGCGATGGTGCCGGTGAACAGATGGGTGTCCTGCAATACCATGCCCAGCGAACGGCGCAGAGAGTCCTTCTGGATGTCCCTCACGTCGATGCCGTCATAGGTGATGGTGCCCTCCTGCACATCGTAGAACCGGTTGATGAGGTTGGTGATGGTGGTCTTGCCCGCGCCGGTGGAGCCCACAAAGGCGATCTTCTGCCCCGGCTTGGCGAACAGGGACACGTCGTTCAGCACGGTTTTCTCCCCGTCATAGGAGAAGGTCACATGGTCGAACCGCACGTCGCCCTTCAGCTCCACCAGCGTGCCGTCAGGCTTTTTCCACGCCCAGCAGCCGGTGCGGCGGTCTGTCTCGGTCAGCGTATCGCCATGCTTTTCCACCCGGACGATGACGGTCTTGCCCTCATCCACCTCCGGCTCGGCCTCCATCACGGCGAAGATGCGCTCCGCGCCGGCCACCGCCGCCAGCAGCACGTTCACCTGCTGGCTGATCTGCGAGATGGGCTGGCTCACCTGCTTCACATACAGCAGATACGCGCCCAGCGAGCCCACGTCGAACATTCCGCCGATGGCCAGCAGCCCGCCCACGCAGCAGGTGACGGCGTAGTCGATGCGGGACAGGTTGGCCATGGCCGGCATCATGGCGCCGGAGTAGGTCTGGGCCGCCGTGGCGGCGTCCCGATAGCTGTCGTTCAGCCCGGAGAACTGCGCGATGGCCTTGCTCTCGTGGTTGAACACCTTGATGACCTTCTGGCCCTCCACCATCTCCTCGATATAGCCGTTCATGGCGCCCAGCGCCTGCTGCTGTGCCTGAAAGCTCACGCGGCTTCTGCCGCCCACGCCCTTGACCACCAGCAGCATCAGCACCAGAAAGGCAAAGGTGATCAGCGTCAGCACCCAGTTCATATACAGCATCATAACAACAATGCCGATAAACGTCAAGGCGCAGGACACCACACTGGCGAAGCTGGAGTTGATCATCTCCGACACGGTGTCCATGTCGTTGGTAAAGCGGCTCATCAGGTCGCCGGACTGGTGGGTGTCGAAGTACCGCAGGGGCAGGTCCTGCAATTTGTCGAACAGATCCTGCCGCATCTGGGCCACCGTCCGCTGGGAGATATGCACCATGATGCGGGCGTAGGCATAGGAGCACAGGCCCGACAGCAGGAACATCCCCAGCAGCAGCGCCAGCATTTTCAGCAGGCCGGCGAAGTCGCCTACCAGAATATAGTCGTTGATAATAGGCTTGAGCAGATAGCTGCTCATCACCGAGCCCACGGAGCTGACCACCAGGCAGATGAACACCACCGCCAGCGCCGCCTTGTAGCGCCCGATATAGCGCAGCAGCTTGTTCACCGTGCCCCGGAAGTCCTTGGGCCGCTGGAAGCCGTGCCCCTGGGGCCCGTGGCCGCGCGGTCCGCTGCGTTTTTGTTCAGCCATCGATGCTCACCCCTTCCTGCTGGGAGCGATAGACCTCCCGATAAATGTCGCTCTGCGCCATCAGCTCCTCATGGGTGCCTATGGCGGAGATGTGCCCATCGTCCATCACCAGTATCAGGTCGGCGTCCATAACGGATGTGATCCGCTGGGCGATGATGAGCTTTGTGGTGCCGGGCAGCGCCGTTTTCAGCGCGCCTCGGATCTTCGCGTCCGTGGCGGTGTCCACCGCGCTGGTGGAGTCGTCCAGGATCAGTATCTTCGGCTTCCGCAGCACCGCCCGGGCGATGCACAGCCGCTGCTTCTGCCCGCCGGAGACGTTGGTGCCGCCCTGTTCGATATAGGTGTCGTATCCGTCCGGCATCTTCTCAATAAACTCGTCGGCGCAGGCCAGACGGCAGGCCGCCTCGATCTCCTGATCGCTGGCGTTCTCGTCGCCCCAGCGCAGGTTCTCCCGGATGGTGCCGGAGAACAGCGTGTTCTTCTGCAATACCATGGCGCAGCCATCCCGCAGCGCCTCCATGGTGTAGTTCTTCACATTGTGGCCGCCCACATACACCGCGCCGCCGTTCACGTCGTACAGCCGGGGGATCATGCTCACCAGCGTGGTCTTGGCGCTGCCGGTGCCGCCTAAAATGCCCACCGTGGCCCCGCTGGGTACGGTAAAGCTTACGTCCTCCAGATTCCAGGCCTCCGCCGTGTCGTGGTACTTGAAATACACATGGTCGAAGCGGATGGAGCCGTCCTCCACCTTCAGCGCCGGGTCGGCCTGCTCGTCGGTGATGCGGGGTTTCTCCTCCAGCACCTCGGCGATACGCTTGCCGCAGGCGATGGCCCGGGTCAGCATCATCAGTACCACGGATACCATCATCAGCGACATCAGTATCTCACTCACATAGGTAAAGAACGCGATCAGATCGCCGGAGAGCAGCGTGCCCTCCCACACGTAGTGGCCGCCGATCCACATGACCGCCGTGATGGTGCCGCCCATGAGGATCATCATCACCGGCATGAACAGCACCACAAAGCCGAAGGCGCGCTCGGCCATGCTTCGCAGCTTCTCGCTGCGCTGGGTGAACTTCTCCTTTTCCTGCGCCTCACGCACAAAGGATTTCACCACGCGGATGGCGTTCAGGTCCTCCTGCACCACCAGATTCAGCTGGTCCGTGGCCCCCTGCAAAGAGGTGAAGAACGGCCCCACACGCTTGATGACGATGACCACCGCGATGATCAGCAGGGGAATGACCACCAGGAACACCTGGCTCAGCCGCTGGCTGATGATCAGGGCCATTACCAGCGCCGTCACCAGCATGGTGGGGGCGCGGACCAGCATACGCATTCCCATAAATGTGGTCATCTGCACCGAGGCCACGTCGTTGGTCAGCCGCGTCACCAGACTGGCGGTGGAGAAGCGCTCGATGTTGGCAAAGGAGAAACGCTGTACCTGCTCGTACTCCGCCTTCCGCAGCGCCGCGCCGAAGCCCATGGACGCCTTGGCGGCCAAAGCCGCCGCGCCCACGCCGCAGCCCAGCGCCAGCAGCGCCATAATGACCATTTTCAGCCCCGCCATCAGGATATAGCCTCTGTCTCCGTTGGCGATGCCGATATCCACGATATCGCTCATCACCTGGGGCAGCGTCAGCTCCAGCACCGCCTCTCCAGCGGAGCAGGCGATGGCAAACAGCATCAGCAGGCGGTAGCCCTTGGTATAGGGCGCCAATTTTTTTATCATGCTTCCTCCTCCTCGTCGGTCAGGTTCCGTCCCGCCCGCAGCAGAAACGCGGTGAACTGCGCCTTTTCCTCCTGCGTGAAGCCGCGCTCCAGCCGTTCGTTCACCTGGTGCAGCACGGTCTGAAAATCGTCATGGAACCGCTGGCCCTCCTCTGTCAGTGCCAGAATGCGGCACCGTCCGTCCGTGGCGCTGACGGTGCGGTATACCAGCCCCTTCTCCTCCAGCCGGTCCACGATGCCGTTCACCGTGCTGGGCTTGATCATCAGATGGCGCTCCAGTGTTTTCTGGTTCACGCTGCCCTCCGCGTCGTGCAGGAACATCAGCGTCCGGCACTGCATGGGCGATACGTCGTAGCGCTTCAGCATCCGCCCCATCAGCTTATGCACCTGGTGATCGCAGTAGCCGAACAGCGCGCCGAAGTGCGCCGGGTGCTCGTCAAAGCAGAATTTCATGGCGGTCCTCCTTCTTTGCTTTTGAATTTTTAGCATACAAACTATTAGTGTGCTAAATGGTAGCACCAATATTTTTTGTTGTCAATAGGGAAGAGGGGCGGCTCTGTAAACGATCTGTGAACGGCGGGCGCGCTTTGTGAATGATTTGTTAATTCTTTATCAAGCCTGTTGACTTCCGCCCCGGATGCGGGTATGATACGCTCATCCGAAAGGATACCCACCCATTGTATTTCTCTCTCCTTTTACCGAAAAAAAGGCGGCGCTTCAGCGCCGTCTTTTTTCGTGTCTGTCGTTTCCGGCGCGGCTGAACTGCGTCTGCGCCGCGCCGCCTGTCCTTCGGCCTCGTTTATATCCAATGGCTATGAGGGCATGATGAAAGCAAACGCAAAAAACAGTTGCCATCGCGGAAGAATTGTAGTAGAATATATCTCACGAACTTGTCCTCCGCCGTGAGCTGCGGGGCCGGTCTCGCGCAATGGATACCCACGAATCATGTCAGGCGGGGAACCGAGCAGCATTAAGAGGGATCATCCATGTGCCGCGAGGGTGCCGGCCCTGTGGCTCACGGCGGAGGACTCGTTTATTTTGTTTGTCGGCAGGGAGGTGTGCCCATGTACCAGGCGCTGTACCGCAAATACCGGCCCAAGACCTTTTCCGAGGTGGTGGGCCAGCAGCACATCACCGATACGCTCCAGCGCCAGGTGGCCGACGGTCAGGTGGGCCACGCCTACCTGTTCACCGGCACCCGCGGCACCGGCAAGACCACCTGTGCCCGTATTCTGGCCAAGGCCGTCAACTGCCAGCACCCCATTGACGGCGCGCCCTGCAACCAGTGCGCCGCCTGCCGCGGCATTGACGACGGCTCACTGCTGGATGTGACGGAGCTGGACGCCGCCTCCAACGGCAGCGTCAACGACGCCCGCAGCCTGCGGGAGGAGGCCGTCTACCCGCCGGCGGTGCTGCAAAAGCGCGTCTACATCATCGACGAGGTGCATATGCTCTCCCGCGACGCCTTCAACGCCCTGCTGAAGATCATGGAGGAGCCGCCCGCCCACCTGCTGTTTATTCTGGCCACCACCGAGATCCAGAAGGTCCCGGCTACCATACTCTCCCGCTGCCAGCGGTTCAACTTCAAGCGCATCCTGCCCCACGATATGGAGCAGCAGCTGCTGAAGGTGGCGAAGGCCGAAGCCATCGACCTGACCCCGGACGGGGCGGACCTGCTGGCCCGCATGGCCAACGGTGCGCTGCGCGACGCACTCAGCCTGCTGGACCAGTGCCGTGCCGCCGGCGCGGTCGTGGACGGCCGCAGCGTGCTGGACACGCTGGGACTGGCCGGCAGTACCCAGACGGTGCAGCTCATGCGCCTGCTCCTGGCGCGTCAGGGGGGCGACGCTTTGGCGCTGCTGGACCAGCTGTACCGGGGCGGTAAGGATGTGGGCGCGCTGCTGGGCGAGCTCAGCGATCTCTGTCGGGACATGACCGTTCTGGCCGCTGCGCCGGAGGGCGGTGCCGCCCTGCTGGGCGGCCTGTATGACCGCAAGACCCTCTCTGAACTGACGGCGGAGGTCCCCATGCGCCGCCTGCTCTATATGACCGATACCATCCAGCGGACCGCCGCGGCCCTGCCCCGGAGCATCCGCCAGCGAACGGACGCCGAGCTGTGCCTGCTGCGCCTGTGCGACGAGAGCCTTTCCAACGACACGGAGGCTCTGGCGGACCGCGTCTCCGCCCTGGAGGACGCCTTGAAGAAGGGCGTCGCCCCGGCGGAAAGACCCGCCGCCCGTCCGGCGGCTGCGCCGACTCCGCCGCCCCGGCGTGAAGTGTCTCCGATCCCGCAGGAGGCATCTCCCGCACCGGAACCCGCACCGGTCCCCATGGCCCCCGCACCCGCGACGCCTGCGCCGGAGAGCGCCCCGGCGGCGCCCGCCGCCGGCGGTGACAGCCAGGTCTGGGCCGCGCTTATCGAGCACTACAAGGGGCCCCTGACCATTCCCGACCGGGTATGGCTGAACCAGGCGACAGGTACGCTGGAGGGGGATGTGCTCACCGTTTCCTGTGCCAACGATCTGGTGAAGCAGCAGCTCAGCCGCAAGGCCATCGAGGACGTGCTCTGCGGCGTCACCAGCCGCCATGTGGGCCCTGTCTCTTATACACATCTCCGAGCCCACGA
>ENA-OYXQ01000317-OYXQ01000317.1-human-gut-metagenome-genome-assembly--contig:-NODE-317-length-22544-cov-8.368847_pt1 | contig 22544 bp, 13 predicted proteins | sample MGYA00243974_ERZ653430 | MGnify/ENA primary metagenome ERZ653430 (study PRJEB26926, sample SAMN06164997) | human gut metagenome | biome: ENVO:00009003; feature: ENVO:2100002; material: ENVO:00002003...
TATAAGAGACAGTTCTAGAAATTGTTTCAACAATCGTATTTATAATGAATGTATCATCTTATATAGATCATCACCGTGATGAAAATCTCACAGGTATGATGATTGCGGCATTTCTCGAAATAATTGCAATAATTTTTGCATGTGCAATTCAAAAAGTAAACGCATCGGCAAATAAAGCATTTGACAGTTATATTACAAAAGAAAGCCGCGAAAAAACGAAAGTAAGTACAAAATGGCTGTGTCCGAAATGCGGAAATTCAAATCCTGCCAACATAAGATACTGCTCAAACTGTAGTTGTCAAAAGCCGAATTTTGAACCGATTTCAGCTCAAACCGATGTTTGGCAATGTCCAAAGTGTGGAAAGATAAATCAAAATTATGTCGGAACATGCGGTTGCGGCACAAGAAAGCCATAAAGCAACAGGCTGTACAGATTGCGTACAGCCTGTTTTTGTGTGGATATTAAAATGTAGCGGCGAACCGTGTTCTCCCCTTCGTGTGCGTTGCACACGATTGCACGCATTGCGTGCAAAATTGAATGCACAATTTTCATCACATCAAAAATTATGTGAATAAGCAAACAGTATCATCAAGGCGGGCGTCCAATGAACGCCCCTACGGGTTTGCGACATTTACTGAATTTATTTTACATAAATTCTGTGCCTTTACTTGCGTGTTTCCGATTAACTTCGCTATATTTTCTGTTTTTCAATTTTTAACTTAATTTGAATTAATGTCCGTTCTCCGTAATTCTGATTGCAACGGCGGTGACATCGTCCTCACGGTCGGCCTTACGGTGCTTTACCGCCTCGTCAACAACAGCCTTTGCAAGATCCTGGGTACTGCCCTCATTCCATGTGCGAATAAGCTTTTCGAGCCATTTGTCATCGCCCGTAATTACACCGTCTGATACCATAACAATCATATCCCCCGTTGTCAGATTTACCGTGTCGGTTGAAAATTTTATACCGTTTAGAATTCCTGCAGGGAGCGACGGCATTTCACGAACCGTTACCCTGCCGTTTTTCTTTACAAATGTTACGGGTGCGCCTGCCTTTTTGAAGGTGGTTTTGCCGGTGTAGAGGTCAACACTTGTGACATCAACCGTTGAAAGCGATTCGTCCTCACTTTTTACCATGAGGGCGGAGTTCACAATCTGCAAACAGCTGTCGGCTGAAAGTCCTGCCCTTAGCAGTCTTGTCATAACAGACGCCGCCATATTGCCGTCAACGGCAGCTCTGCCGCCCGTACCCATACCGTCACACACGAGCGCATATGTTTTGCCGAAACCGTCATTGAAATAATTTATGCAGTCACCGCAGAGCTTACCGTTGTCGGCGGTGTGCTGGTCGCTTCCGATTTCAACATCAAACACGGGCATTTCGCACATTGCAATACGGATTCTGTTGCCCTCACGGCTGATTGTCGGAAGGTCAAATCTTCTTCCGCAACAGCGTGAAATCTCACGCATAACCTCGCCCTTAGAAAGCTTTTCGGACTTATTCGAGAGCGTAAGTTCCACGCTCATTCTTCCGCCGTTTGACACAAGGCAGATGCACTCCTCAACAATTGCACCGAGGCTTGTGAGGGCGCTGATTATCCGTTGTGCAGATTCGTTATCGCACCGCATTGTGTTGCGAAATTCATCAGCCAAATCGTGGAGAATATCGCCGATTCCGGAAAACTGCCCTGCAACAACGCTCCGCACATCGGTAATCCTTTGTTGTGCCTCAAGCGCCGACTGATATTCACGGTAGTTTGCGTTCATTGAACGGGCAATTTCGCCTTTTTTACAGCAGTTTTTTACAAAAGATTTTTCAACATCTCTTTCGCCTATTGTGCCGTTCGATTCAAGATACTCTTCAAGCCTTGCAAAATCGTCACGGGTGACACCGCCCTTGTGTTCATAGCAGTACATTTTCAGTCCGCAGGTTTCGCAGACTTCATTTCTTGTACCCTCACAAACAGCGTCAAATGTGGGCGAATAGAGCTTTTTCATCTTTTCGGAAACTTTTGAAACATCGTTTTTCACATTGCCGACTGCCTTTGAGGCAAAGTCGAGTCGCATAACAATATTTTTTCGCAGAGCCTCTCCGAGCGATGTATTTTTGTCGCTTGAAAACACGGGCGAAATCACATTGCCGACCTCTTTCGGAAGAACCATAAACACCGCACTTGCGGCAAGGCTTTCAACAAGCACACCCGACGGTGTTCCGAACTGCGAACCGAACGCAAGGCACATCACACCGTTTGAGATTACAAAGGCAATCGCACAACCCAATTTTCCGAGCTGTGAAAAAAGCCCCGCCATAAGTCCTCCGAATGCAAAACCTCCGCAGATGTAGCCGTTCTCTCTTGACGCAATGCTGAAAATCGCCCCTGTTGAAATTCCGCTGATTGCACCGCCCGTAACCGAGCCGTAGCGTGAACAGAGCAAAATGACGAGCATTGCAATAATTCTGCCGAGTGAGATATTCTGCCAAGCAATACTGCCGAAAGCCAGAATCAGGATACACCCCGACATAACCACGCTTGCGGTTTCCTGTTGCGAAAAAACTTCAAAACTTCTGTTGTCGCCTGCGAGGTGCAGTGCCGTGCTGATAAAATATGCCGCCGCACCTGCAATTACCGCCTCGGTTACGCAATCGGCAAAGGTTGTCAGCGTGCTTGTGCTTACGAAAAGCAACGAAACACCCGTTGCAAAAATCGGAACAAATGCCACAAGCGGAGCAAAAACCTTGCTTTTTGTAATCTTGTCAAGATCACCGAGCAGCCACCGCAGACCGCCTATTGCCGCCACAACAGCAAGGTAACGAAAGCTGTCCGAGGGTTTGAGCAGGACATAGCCGAATGCCGTGCCTAAGAGTGATGACAAAAGATACTTTCTCGGAACTGCCGCCGCAAATGACGCCCCGAACGGTGCAAGGCTTCCGAGAACCGCTCCCCGTGACACCAAAATTCCGCAGAGCAGACAACCTGCGTTTGTGAGCATTTTTCGCATAAAATCGCCCTGAACAGCGTCCTGCCTGCGAGCCAAAGTAGTTTTTGCTTCCATAAAAATCAACATCCCTTTAATGATTTACTTCTTTTTGTATTTTTATTATAGGATATTATGGGTAACAGTTTTGTCTTTTTGTGAATGAGAATTTTTATATTCTTTTGTAGAAACAAAGCTTTGAAAAAACTTAATAAAGTAATTACGCAAAAGATTGTTCAACATTAAAAAAAGCCGTTGTTAAAATTCTGATTTTGCATTATAATGGAGTAAACCAAAGTGAAAGGACAAACAAAATGATTATAATGTCAGTTGACCTCGGAAAAGCACGCACAGGCATTGCCGTATGCGACAAAACCGAGTTTTTAGCGTCGCCATATACGGTTATTTTTGAAAAGTCGCCGAAACAGTTGCTTGAAAAGGTGTCAAATACAGCCAAAGAAACAAAAGCCGAGCTTATTGTTGTGGGACTTCCGAAAAATATGGACGGCAGTGAGGGCGAAAGCGCACAGAATGCCAGAGCGTTTGCCGAAAATCTGAGCAATGAAACAGGCATTGAATGCGTTATGCAGGATGAGCGTGGAACAACAATTACGGCTCACAATTTTCTCAACACCACAAATACAAGAGGAAAAAAGCGTAAAAATGTCGTTGACGAGGTTGCCGCCACAATAATTCTTCAGGATTATCTTGACAAAAGAAAATCGGGCTTAAACAAATAAAATCATAAAAGATTTACCCTTCCGATGATTTCGGAGGGTCATTTAATGTACATTTTGAGAATTTTGTTGATTATTGTAATTATTTATGGTAAAATTTTTTCGGAGATTTGATCTCTGATTTTACTTGAGAGAGGGATTCTATGTTTTGTCCGAATTGCGGAAATCAATGTCCTGACGGCACAAAATTCTGTCAGTCATGCGGTACACCGCTCACAAACAATCAACAGCAAAACACTCAGCCTGATTTTAACAATCAGCAGGCTAATTATCAGCAACCTAATTATCAGCAGCCTAATCAGCAATATCAACAGCCAAATTACAATCAATATCAGCAACCGAATCAGTATCGGCAACCGATGTACAATCAACCGTATCAGCAGTACCCACAGTATCCCGATAAATTCAACGGACATCAGATGGGTTGGTACAAATTTCTGATTTACTTTGCACTTTTTGCAGGTGCGTTCTTTAATGTATGCTATGCTGTTTTGTACATGACAGGCAGTATTTACGAAACAGAGCAAATTGATCCGCTTACCGTATATTCACTTTATCCGGGTGTAAAAGCGGTTGACATCGTATATGGCATATTGCTTCTTGTACTTGCCGTTTTTATGATCGTAACCCGTTTTCAGCTTTCAGGATTGAAAAAGAACGGTCCGAAAATGATTGTTGCACTTTACGGTCTTAATATTGCTATTGCGATTATTTATGCCATTTTAATTTCATGCACAACAGATTACATGGCATTCGATGCGTCAACAGTCAGTCAGTGTATTTTACCGATTGTTATGATAATTGTCAACAAGGTTTATTTTGACAGAAGAAAAGATATTTTCGTGAATTAAATTATGTTGAGAATTTTATAACCTAAAATTCAAGCACGCCGCAGTTTCAAGTGAGAAAAACTGCGGCATGCTTTTAAGTTAAATGTTTTAGTACTTTTAAGTACTAAAAAATCATTATATCACCCATTTATGATAAAGTCAATAGTACCGATAGATACTATGCAGGGTGATAATATGTATTTTAAAAGACTGCGTGATTTGCGAGAAGATCATGATATGAAACAAAGTGAAGTTGCCGAATATTTAGGAATTCAGCAGACGGTCTATTCACGCTACGAAAGAGGATTTCAGTCAATTCCTGTTGAGCATTTAATTAAACTGGCTGATTTGTACAAAGTTTCCACAGATTACATTCTCGGCAGAAAATAGTTACAAATTAAAAATTAAAGTCGGGCAACAGATTTTCAATGCAAAATTTCTGTTTCCCGACTTTTTTATTTGTGATATGGCGAGCCGCCGTTTCCTGTTCGTGTAAACAGTATATTATTGAAAAAACATATTATGCCAGAGCGAAAGTTTTTTAAAATTGAAAATTGCGGTCGGGCAGACAGTTTGCAAACGAAAAAAATACACGGTATGTACCATTTGGCACATACCGTGGTTTTTTATACATTATATGTTTTCAGTTAAATCAGAAGTCCATAATTTCATCGTCTTCAAGAGCAACGATAACATCGTCTGTATCGTCATTCTCAACGATTTCTGCCTCAGAATTACTCTCAAGCTGAACATCTGCATATCTCTGCATACCTGTACCTGCAGGGATAATCTTACCGAGGATAACATTCTCTTTAAGACCGACGAGCGGATCAACCTTACCCTTGATAGCGGCATCTGTAAGAACTCTTGTTGTTTCCTGGAATGATGCGGCTGAAAGGAAGCTGTCTGTTGCAAGAGCGGCCTTTGTGATACCGAGGAGGAGCTGAGTGAATGTTGCCTCACGAAGACCTTCTTCGCCGTTGGCAATACGCTTTTTAATCTGCTCATTCTCGTAAAGAACTTCGTTCTTGTCGTAGGTCTGACCTGACATAAAGCCTGTGTCGCCTGCGTCCTCAACCTTAACCTTACGCATCATCTGACGAACGATAACCTCAATGTGCTTATCGTTGATTTCAACACCCTGTAAACGGTAGGTACTCTGTACTTCCGAAATAAGGTAGTTCATGACTGCCTCTGGTCCGAGAATATCGAGTATATCGTGCGGATTAACAGCACCGTCGGTAATCTTGTCACCCTTTTTGATGTGGTCGCCGTCAAATACCTTTACACGGAAACCGAAAGGAATGAGGTAAGCTCTTTCTTCGCCTGTTTCCTTGTTAAAGATAACAGCGTGCTTTGCGTTTTTGATTTCTTCAAAACGAACATCACCGTCGATTTCACTGATGATTGCAAGGCTCTTTGGTTTACGAGCCTCGAAAAGCTCTTCAACTCTCGGAAGACCCTGTGTGATATCTTCGGCAGATGCAACACCGCCGGTATGGAATGTTCTCATTGTAAGCTGTGTACCCGGCTCACCGATTGACTGAGCGGCAATAATACCGACAGCCTCACCGACAGTAACAGGCTGACGGTTGGCAAGGTTAGAACCGTAGCACTTACGGCAAGCGCCGTGTTTTGCACGACATTCAAGTACCGAACGAATCTTGATGTGGTCAACACCCGAATTAACGATGATGTCAGCCTCTTTGTCGCCCATCATAACATCCTTTGAAACAAGAACATTACCGTTAGAATCGCAGAAGTCATCAAGGAGATATCTTCCGATAAGACGCTCGTGGAGTCCCTCGATAACATTTGATTCGCCTGCTTTGATGTCAAAGATTTCAAGACCTTCTGTAGTACCGCAGTCCTCTTCACGGATAATAACTTCCTGTGATACATCAACAAGACGGCGGGTAAGGTAACCTGAGTCGGCTGTACGAAGAGCTGTATCGGCAAGACCTTTACGAGCACCACGAGATGAAATAAAGTACTCCAAGATGTTAAGGCCTTCACGGTAGTTAGCTCTGATAGGAATTTCGATTGTTTTACCTGATGTATTGGCGATAAGACCACGCATACCTGCAAGCTGTCTGATCTGGCTCATACTACCACGGGCACCTGAGTCAGCCATCATGAAGATTGGGTTGTAGCGGTCAAGGTTTTTCTGGAGGGCATCGGTTACATCGTTAGTAGCCTTTTCCCAGATACGAAGAACTTCTTCGTAACGCTCCTCGTTTGAACGAAGACCCATCATAAACTCATCACGAATAACATCAACTTCCTTCTCTGCCTCGGCAATAATCGCCTTCTTCTGAGGAGGAATAACTGCGTCACAAACGGCAACGGTAATAGCACCCTTTGTAGAATACTTATAGCCCTGTGCCTTAATGTGGTCAAGAACAACGCTTGTTCTTACCGGACCGTGAATTTTAATACATTTATCAATAATCTTCTTAAGACCCGATTTACCAACGAGGAAGTCAACCTCAAACTTGAATCTGTTTTCGGGGATACTTCTGTCGATAAAGCCGAGATCCTGAGGAATAGGATTGTTAAAGATAATCTTACCGATTGTTGTGTCTACAATACCGGATTCGATTTTTCCGTCAATTTCAAGCTCACGGCGAACCTTGATTTTTGAGTGAAGCTCGATGACGCCTGTCTGATAAGCCATCATAACTTCATCAACATCACGGAATACCTTTCCTTCGCCTCTCTCACCGTCCTTATCAAGTGTAAGGTAGTAAGAACCGAGGATCATATCCTGTGTAGGAACTGTAACAGGCTGACCGTCAGAAGGCTTGAGAAGGTTGCCTGCTGCGAGCATAAGGAATCTTGCTTCTGCCTGTGCCTCTGCCGAAAGAGGTACATGGACAGCCATCTGGTCACCGTCAAAGTCAGCATTATATGCTGTACAAGCGAGCGGATGAAGTTTAAGAGCACGACCTTCAACAAGAACAGGCTCAAATGCCTGAATACCAAGACGGTGAAGTGTTGGAGCACGGTTGAGGAGAACGGGGTGTCCCTTGATTACAACTTCAAGTGCGTCCCAAACATTGTCCTTTGCACGCTCGACAGCTTTTCTTGCTGATTTGATATTCTGCTCTGCTTTAGTTTCAACAAGGCGTTTCATAACGAACGGCTTGAAGAGTTCAAGTGCCATTTCCTTAGGAAGACCGCACTGATACATTTTGAGTTCAGGTCCTACAACGATAACCGAACGGCCTGAGTAGTCAACACGCTTACCGAGAAGGTTCTGACGGAAACGACCCTGCTTACCTTTAAGCATATCCGAAAGTGACTTGAGGGCACGGTTGTTAGGTCCTGTAACCGGTCTGCCTCGTCTGCCGTTGTCGATGAGTGCGTCAACGGATTCCTGAAGCATTCTCTTCTCGTTGCGGATGATGATTTCAGGTGCGTTAAGCTCAAGGAGCTTTTTAAGTCTGTTGTTACGGTTGATAACTCGGCGATAGAGGTCGTTAAGGTCACTTGTTGCAAAACGACCGCCGTCAAGCTGAACCATAGGACGGATATCCGGCGGAATTACCGGAACAACATCGAGAATCATCCACTCGGGACGGTTGCCCGACATTCTGAAGCTTTCAACAACATCAAGTCTTTTAAGGAGTCTTACTCTCTTCTGTCCCGATGCAGTTTCGAGTTCTTCTTTAAGTGAAGCGGAAAGAGCATCAAGGTCAATCTCGGCAAGGAGCTTTTTGATTGCCTCGGCACCCATACCTGCTTCAAAGTCGTCTTCATACTTCTCACGCATATCATTGTACTCACCCTCGGTAAGACACTGATACTTTGCAAGGTCACGGCAGTCGCCGGGATCTGTTACGATGTACTGTGAGAAATAGAGTACATTCTCCAAAAGCTTGGGAGAAATATCAAGCATAAGGGCAATTCTTGAAGGAATTCCCTTGAAATACCAAATGTGCGACACGGGAGCGGCAAGCTCAATGTGTCCCATACGCTCTCTTCTGACCTTTGAACGGGTTACTTCAACACCGCAACGGTCACAGATTTTACCCTTAAAACGGATTCTCTTGTATTTACCGCAGTGACATTCCCAGTCCTTTGTCGGTCCGAAAATGCGTTCGCAGAACAAGCCGTCTCTTTCAGGCTTGAGAGTACGATAGTTAATTGTCTCGGGCTTTTTAACTTCGCCGTAAGACCATTCTCTCATCTGCTCAGGAGAAGCAAGTCCGATTTTAATTGAGTCAAAAACATTATTATCTATCATTGCATTTCCTCCTTACATATCGTCACTGCCAAAGTCATCGCTGAAATCATCCGATGTGTAGCTGTCCTCTTCAACATCGGCAAGTGAATCGTCAAACATATTGCCTTCTTCGCCGCCCTCGTCAAGAGTGTAGCCGTCCATTGATGTCATTACATGGTCTTCTTCAAATTCCGGATTTGTTGCATCAACAATATCCTCATCCTCATCAAACTTCTGCTTAATGTCAATTTCCTCACCGTCAGAGTTAAGAACACGAACATCAAGTGAAAGTGACTGGAGTTCCTTAATAAGAACTCTGAATGACTCAGGAATACCCGGAGCAGGAATATTCTGACCTTTAACGATAGCCTCATAGGCCTTAACACGGCCGACAACATCGTCCGACTTAACTGTAAGAATTTCCTGAAGTGTATAAGCAGCACCGTAAGCCTCAAGTGCCCAAACTTCCATCTCACCGAAACGCTGACCGCCGAACTGAGCTTTACCGCCGAGTGGCTGCTGTGTAACGAGAGAGTAAGGACCTGTGCTTCTTGCGTGGATTTTTTCATCAACGAGGTGATGGAGCTTGAGGTAGTACATATAACCTACTGTTACAGGGTTATCGAAACGCTCGCCTGTACGACCGTCAACAAGCCATGTCTTACCGTCCTCGCTGTAACCTGCGTCTTTAAGACACTGGAAAATGTCCTGCTCATGAGCACCGTCAAATACAGGAGTCATAATCTTCCAGCCAAGCGCCTTTGCGGCATAACCGAGGTGAACCTCAAGAACCTGACCGATGTTCATACGAGAAGGTACGCCCAACGGGTTAAGTACGATGTCAAGCGGAGTACCGTCAGGAAGGAACGGCATATCTTCCATTGGGAGAATTCTTGAAACAACACCCTTGTTACCGTGACGACCTGCCATCTTATCGCCTACGCTGATTTTTCTCTTGAGTGCAAGGTAAACTCTTACAACCTTGTTTACACCGGGCTGGAGTTCGTTTCTGCTGTCTGCACGGGTAAACACCTTAACATCAACAACAGTACCGCATTCACCGTGAGGCACACGGAGAGATGTATCTCTGACTTCTCTTGCCTTTTCACCGAAGATTGCACGAAGGAGTCTTTCCTCGGCTGTAAGCTCTGTTTCACCCTTTGGAGTTACTTTACCGACAAGGATATCGCCTGCTTTAACCTCAGAACCAATCTGAATGATACCGTCCTCGTCAAGATACTTGAGAACATCTTCACCTACATTCGGGATATCTCTTGTAATCTCTTCGGGTCCGAGCTTTGTATCTCTTGCCTCTGTGTCATATTCTTCAATGTGAATTGATGTATAAACATCATCACGAACGATTTTTTCGTTGATAAGAACAGCATCCTCGTAGTTGTAACCTTCCCATGTCATAAAGCCGATGAGAGCGTTCTTACCGAGAGCAACTTCACCGTTTTCGGTAGCCGGACCGTCTGCGAGAACTTCACCCTTCTTAACTCTCTGTCCTCTTGACACGATAGGACGCTGGTTGATACATGTACCCTGGTTAGAGCGGAGGAACTTGATAACCTCAAAGTCCTGAACTCTGCCCGAGTCATACTGTACACGAATGTTACGGGCGTCAACGCTCATAACGATACCGTCTTCCTCAGCGAGGATACAAACGCCTGAGTCTGTACCTGCCTTGTACTCCATACCTGTACCGACGATAGGAGCTTCACTGCGGAGGAGCGGAACTGCCTGACGCTGCATGTTCGCACCCATGAGAGCACGGTTTGCGTCATCGTTTTCAAGGAACGGAATCATAGCCGTAGCAACAGATACAACCATCTTAGGAGATACATCCATGAAGTCGAATCTTTCGGGAGAATACTCTACGAACTCGTCACGGTAACGACCTACGACTCTTGAATGAACAAATCTGCCGTTTTCATCAAGCGGTTCGTTAGCCTGTGCAACAGCGTAGTTATCCTCAACATCGGCTGTCATATAAACAACCTCGTCGGTTACAACGCCTGTTTCCTTGTCAATTTTACGATAAGGAGCTTCGATAAAGCCGTACTTGTTGATACGGGCAAATGAAGCAAGATATGAGATAAGACCGATGTTAGGACCTTCAGGAGTTTCAATAGGACACATTCGGCCATAGTGTGTGTAGTGTACGTCACGAACCTCAAATCCTGCACGATCTCTTGAAAGACCGCCCGGACCGAGGGCTGAAAGACGACGCTTGTGGGTAAGCTCTGCAAGTGGGTTACCCTGATCCATGAACTGTGAAAGCGGTGAAGAACCGAAGAATTCTTTAATTGCCGCTGTTACGGGACGGATATTGATGAGTGAGTTAGGTGAAAGCGACTCCATATCCTGTGACTGGGTTGTCATTCTCTCTCTTACTACTCTTTCAAGACGGGAGAAACCGATTCTGAACTGGTTCTGAAGAAGTTCGCCTACGCAGCGGATTCTTCTGTTGCCAAGGTGGTCGATATCATCTGTGTTACCAACACCGTGAGCAACACAGTTAAGGTAGTTGATTGTTGCAAAGATATCATCAACCGTGATGTGGTTAGGAACAAGCTCATCCGCACGGCTTCTGAGCATTTCCTTGAGGTCATCCTCATTCTCACAGGAATCAAGAATTTCGCAAAGAACATCAAAACGAACATTCTCCTTGATATCACATTCTGCTTCTGCGTCAAAATCAACATAGCAGGCGATGTCAACCATACCGTTTGAAATAACCTTAACGATTGTTTCATCGGCAGCCTTTACATAGGCAATCTTAACACCTGCGTTTTCGATTTCAAAAGCCTTTTCCTTTGTGATTTTTTCATTGCGAAGAGCCATAACCTCGCCTGTGCGTGGGTTGGCAATCGGCTCTGCAAGAACCTGACCTTCAAGACGGTTTGCAATACCGAGTTTTTTGTTGTATTTATATCTGCCTACTCTTGACATATCATAACGACCGGGGTCAAAGAACAGGTTGTTTATGTGTGTCTGCGCACTGTCAACTGTCGGTGGCTCAGACGGACGGAGCTTTTTGTAAACCTCGATAAGACCTTCTTCAACATTTGAAGCGGCATCCTTTTCGATAGTAGCTCTCATTCTTTCATCGTCACCGAAATAGTCGAGAATTTCGGCATCCGAGCCAAGACCGAGTGCTCTGATAAATGATGTAACGGGAAGCTTACGGTTCTTATCAATACGAACATAAAAAACATCGTTTACATCGGTTTCATACTCAAGCCATGCACCACGATTCGGGATAACTGTTGTTGAATACAGTTCCTTACCGGTTTTATCGTGATCCATTTTATAGTAAACGCCCGGGCTTCTTACAAGCTGTGAAACGATAACACGCTCAGCACCGTTGATAACGAATGTGCCGCTTGCGGTCATCAGCGGGAAATCGCCCATAAATACATTGCTCTCTTTGATTTCACCCGTTGACTTGTTCAAAAGTCTTGCGGTTACTCTGAGAGCAGCTGAATATGTTGCATCACGAACCTTACACTCAATTACGCTGTAGTTCGGGTGATCAACATCAAGTGTGTAGTCGATAAAATCGAGAACAAGGTTGTCCTGATAATCGGTAATGCCCGAAACATCTTTAAATACTTCTTTAAGACCTTCGTCAAGCAACCATTTGTATGACGCTTTCTGAATGTCGATAAGATTAGGCATATCAATTACTTCATCGATTTTACCAAAACTCATTCTTTCGGTGTTGCCAAGCTTTACGGGTTTGACATTAACCATAGGCGTATCACTCCTTAAAAAATCTATGAAACGGGGCAAGCGGTACTGAAAATCTGCTCATAAAAAGCTCTTGACACAAAAGGATTTTTGTGATAATATCCCCTTGTCGGATAAAGTTTTTTGCTGATTTTCCCGACCTCTTCGGTACATATCCCCATTATGGTACATTTTATTATTCTATATTGAAATAATCAATAAGTCAAGAGAATTTTCGGATTTTTTTCGGATTTTACTGACTTTTTTATATTTTTACAGGTTTTATTTCCCGAAAAGAATTATTTTTCTTTTCGGGCTATTTTTTACATTCAAATGCAACACCCGACACGGTGTATGGTTTTACAAGTAGGGGTGTTCATCGGACGCCCGCAAGTAACAGAACATACATTATGATAAATACAAAGTGTATAGATGTCGCAAAGTCATTGTTCAACTGTAGCGGCGATCAGTGATCGCCAATCCAACCGATTGTAAAATCGGTTGGACAATACAAAACATTTGTTATATAAAATTTATTTGCCATTTGTAAAAAATTGTTTTGCTTGTTTTGGTTTTACAATCAAAACAAATGGTAGCCTTGCGACCGCCGCCGGTGGCGGATAAAGGGAGCAATGCACTGTCTGAAATAACGAGCAATAGGAAGCACATTTATGTGCAACGCATTGCGACTATATTTCAGACGGGAGAACACGGTTCACCGCTACAGTATAACAATTGCTTTGTGGGATTTATAAAGTTTGCTTTTAAATATAATTTCTACTATTAGCTATTAGCAACTGGAATCTGAGTAAAAAATTACGGCATAACCGAAATTTAATCGGTTATGCCGTTTTTATGTTTATGTACCTGAACACCCTTATTCTCGTTTTGACTTTAGATAGTTTTCAAAGGCTTCTTTGATAACTGAATGTTTTTCGTCTTTATCTGCATCACTGTTCCAATCTGTTCCATCTGTTGCGTTTTTTATCATATATGAAGTGCTCCACTCCTTAATATCGTGGTCATATATATCATAAGTTATTTTCTCCATTGTACCATCGTCAACATTAAGATAATAACCGCATCCATAATAACCTCCGATTGGGTAATTGATGTAAAATGCCATTTGTTCTCCGTTGGCAAAATTATAAAAGCTGATTTTGTCGATTGAAAATGTTTTTCCGCTATCATCCTTTGTAACATCCCAATTTTCAATATTATCATAAACAAGTTCAATATATTTAGCATCAGCGTCTGTAATCACGACGGAGCTTTCTGTATTTTCTACTTTTCCGCAGGCAGAGGTCAGTAAAATAATAAACATAGCTGTTATTAAAATAATAAGTTTTTTCATTTTGGTTTTACCTCTCCACATCCGCAAGAGCCAACATAGTTTTGATTTTCTCTGCCACAATTTGGACATATCCAAACATCTGCTCTATGCACACTTTTATTTATCTTATTACTGTTTCCGGTTATAACATATGGTTTCTCACAAGAACAACGAGCACAATACAAACTGGTTCCGTCATTATACGCACCACATTTTTGACAGCGCCAAGAAGAATTTCTTTGATTTGTTGAATCATTAATCATACGATATTTATTATATTCCTGTTCAGCAGTTGAATCATATTTTTTTATTGCACAAGCAAATATAATTGCAATCACTTCTATGAATACAGCTATAATCATTCCAATAAGATTATCATCACGATGATGATCAATATAACTTGAAACATTCATAATAAAAACAATCGTTGCAACAATTTCAAAAATTATAAAAAGTACAGTATATACCATTCGTTCAGAATGTTTTGCTCTATAATCACTAATAAATTCTGCTTTGCTTTTGGTATGCTCTGTGCTTTGTCTTTGTACAACAAAATTATTTCTTGATACCGTCTCTCCATTTATTTTACTTCCGCAGTATTTGCAAAAATCACTTCCCTCATCAATTTGTTTTCCACACTTTTGACAATACATAATTCTCTCCTCAATTCATAATATATTATTTATTGCTTTAATTTGTTTTTCAACAATGTTCAATTAACGATTACAATAAGATTATATACTATAGTATAGGCATTGTCAACACTATAGTGCATATTTTATGCTTTTTATTACATTGTGCGCAAAATAAATGTGTATTAGTATAATTAAAAAGTACCCTAAAGAGCAGGATGAAGCATATGGAACGCACCGAACTTAACAAAAAGATAGGACAAAACATTCGGAAATATCGTTTAAAAATTGATATCAGCCAAGAAAATCTTGCTATGTCGGCAGGTCTTTATCCTGCATATCTCGGCAGACTTGAACGAGGTGAAAAGTGTCCCACAATAGACACACTGTATAAAATATCCTGTGCGCTCGGTATAACAATCAATGAACTTATTTGTTTTGATTCCAAAATCGACTCATCGCCAACTAATAATCAGGCAAAAATGCGAATTGAAGAAGCGTTAAAACAAATTCCTGACACACAACAATTGCGAATTGCAGAAATTGTTGAAAATATCGCAGTCATAATAAAAGAAGAAAAAAATCAGTAGTAGCGGCAGTCAGTGACCACCGCCATTGCAGAAATTTTATGTTTTAACAAAATATTATGGTGTAATGAGAATTATGTATTCATTTGTAGCGGCGAACACGGTTCGCCAATTGATTTGTGTGCAAACACAAATCAAGCAAAACCAATTTTTTTGGTAAATAGCAAATATAAATTTCATATAACAAACGATTTGTATTAAGTCGAACCGATTTTACAATCGTTTCGATTGGCGAACACTGTTCGCCGCTACAGTATAACAATCGTTTTGCGGAATTTATAAAGCTTGTTTTTAAATATAATTTCTACCGTTACTAACGGGAGAACACGGTTCTCCCCTACATTTAAACAACAGCTTTTACACAAACAAAAACAGTCGGGAAGACATTGCTTTGCATTTTGCAAACTGTCTTCCCGACATTCATTTTCAATTTTCAATTTTTAATTTTTAATTACTTGCCCTTCCCCATATCATCATATCTGTCCAGAAACGAAACTTTATTATCGCCCTGTTTATATGAAATAATCGTATCGAGGTTGACATTTTCAACGCTATGGAAAATGTTGCTTTCAATCTGGGGATTGATTTTCTTCAGATTTGCTATAAGCTGTTTTATTTCCTGTCGTTTTGAGCCTGTGTTGCTGTTTGGGGAACAGGTTGTGCAGGTGTCCGTAAAACGGCACGCACATTGAATGAAATTCAGCTTGTTGTAATCTCGCCAATGCTTGATTTCAGCCTCACGAACGAGGTAGAGAGGGCGGATAAGTTCCATTCCCTCATAGTTTGTGCTGTGGAGCTTCGGCATCATCGTCTGAACCTGACCGCCGTAGAGCATACCCATAAGAATAGTTTCTATAACATCGTCATAGTGATGACCGAGTGCGATTTTGTTACAGCCGAGCTGCTTTGCCTTTTTGTAGAGATAACCTCTCCTCATTCTTGCGCAAAGGTAGCAGGGATATTTGTCAACATTGTAAACAGAGTTAAAAATATCTGTTTCAAAAACAGTTATCGGAATGTTCAGCCTACGGGCGTTGCTCTCGATTACATCACGATTTTCAACGCTGTAGCCCGGGTCCATTACAAGAAAAACAAGCTCAAACGGAAATTTATTGTGCCTTTTCAACTCCTGAAAAAGCTTTGCCATCAGCATTGAATCCTTACCGCCCGAAATGCAGACGGCAATTTTATCGTTCGGCTCAACGAGCTTGTATTCAATGATCGCCGCAGTAAATCTGCTCCAAATCGTCTTGCTGAACTTTTTGCGGATGCTCTTTTCAACATCGGTTGCATAGTCCTCATTCTCGAATTGACTTCTCAACCAACTGTAATAACCGCCCTCAAGATTCACGGCATTGAATCCGTCATCACGCAGATTTTCTGCAAGCTCGTCACTTATCTGACCGCTTTTGCAACAGAGGACAACAAGCTTGTCTTTTGGCAAAAGTGAATTATCCTCTTTGATTTTTGCAAGCGGAATATTCTTTGCACCGTCAATGTGACCGTATTCAAACGAAATTTCATCTCGGATATCGACAAGAGTATATTCCTCGTCAAGCTTCCTCACCTGTTCTATTGTAATCTGATTGTTTTCCGATTTAAACATTCATAACCCTTCAATCTCTGTTTTTGCTGTTTTTTATTGCAACAATTGTTATATCGTCAAATTGCTCCGCATTTTCGGTAAAGTCCGTCAAAGCGTCATAAACTCCGTCACACACACCTTTTGCAGTCTGTTCGGCATTTTGACAGGCAGACACAAGTCTTTCGTTGCCGAAAAATTCATTATCCGCATTTGTTGCCTCATTCACACCGTCGGTGTAAAGGCAAATTATATCGCCGTTTCCAAATTCAGCGCTGTTCACAACATATCTTGCATCATCAAACACACCGAGCATTATACAGGGCTTACATTCTAAAAATTCAGCCTTGCCGTTGCTCACCGCAACAGGCTTGTTATGACCTGCATTTATGTACAAAAAGCTGTCGCTGTTTTTGTCAAAAATCACGGCGAATGCAGTTACAAACATTCCCTCGGGATTTGACAAACAGAGTTCCCTGTTGATTTTTTCAAATGCCCTGTCGGGTTCTGCATTTTCGGTCATTTTTTCGTGGATAAGAGTTTTTGCAAAAGCCATAAACATTGCCGCCGCAACACCCTTGCCCGACACATCACCGACTACGGCACATATTCTGCCGTCAGGCAATGCAAAGCAATCGTAAAAATCGCCGCCTACCTGTCTTGCAGACTCCATTCTTGCCGAAACATCAAAACAATCGGCAAAGACAACATTCTTTTCTCTCGCAATTATTCCGTACTGAATCCGCCTTGCAACCTCAAGCTCGGTTTCATTTTTAGCCTTTTCACTCGCAAGGGCGGAATTTTTTTCAACATAAGTTTCTACATCGTGAGCCATATCGTTGAAATAATCAGCCAAAAGCTGAATTTCATCGTCAGAGCCAAGTTTTATCGGCACAAACGCTTTCTTTGTATTTGTGCCGTCAGCCTTGTCGGAAAAGTATCCTCGAATTTTTTCAAAAATCAAAAGTATCGGATTATACATCTTTTTTCTGACAAACCGCATTACAAGCAAGAATACAATTGCCAGCACAACAAACAACGCAAGAACTCGCATTGCAGTATAGAAAATGATTTCCGTATAAATCTGCGTCAGCGAATAGTCCGCACCGATTAATGCGACAGGCTTGCCGTCCTTGCCTTGAACTGCTGAAAATGCCGTGTAAAAACTGCCGAAGCTGTCGTTCTGATATTCGTAAGCCGTGACAAAGTTAGGATTTTCCCACGCCTCTTTTTCAGCGTCCCACAAGCCGTGGTCAACCTCTGCACCTGCACTTCTCACATTTAAAACATTCTCGTTTTCGCTGTCATCATCGGCAACAGTCATAACATATGTAACCTTGTTTTCGTCAAAATTCGGAATGTAAATGTACATATATTCAAGGTGGTTCGTCTGACAAATCCACCTCAAGGTCTTAACGGCTTTCCGATATTCTTCGGAATCGGGATTATCAAGCAATGCGTTTATATCGCAGCGTTCAAAAGTTTCTGTTGCAACCTTTGACGCACTTTCGGTCAGCTGTCGTGTAAACCGCCTTGTGCGCTGAATGTTTTCAATGCAATTGAGCGTACCCGAAACAATCACCGCCAAAATAAACAGCACAAGTATGTGAAAGAAAAGCCTTTTGAAAATCGACTTTTTGACTTTTATTTTGCCGATTGGTTTTTCGGATTTTTTCATTAACAGTCACCGCTTTCTTTCCGCACACTTTTTCATCTTGTATTTTAACACGAATGTATGATAAATGCAAAACATAATAAATGTCATAAAGTAATTGTCAACCCGTAGCGGCGGTCAGTGACCGCCATTTGTTTTGTGTGCAAACACGAAACAATTCGTAGCGGCGAACACGGTTCGCCGCTACAAACAATCCATAATTTTCATCACATCAAAACATTTTAATAAAACAAATAGTTTCATCAATGCGGGCGTCCAATGAACGCCCCTACGGGTTTGCGGCATTTATAAAATTTGTTTTGGCATACAATTTCTGCCTTTACCTGCGGTCGCAAGGCTACCCCTACAAGTATACATTTACTTTCATATAAAGCAATATAAAACAAAAATTGCATCAATGCCGTATTCGGGCATCTGATGCAATTCCTTTATCCGAGTATCTTCTCGAATAGATTGCGGTGGCACACCGCCGACCACAATTTTCCATTTTCAATTTTCCATTTTTAATTAAGCAAAAACAGCCGACTGCTTTGCAATCGACTGTTTAATAATCGGATTATATATCAATTACCATCTTGCGTCAAGTTCGGCTTTGGTGGCTCTTTTTTTCTTTCTTGCGACATATCTTGAATATCTTGAAAGCTTTCTGTCACGAAGGAAGAATACAAAAGCGATTGCGCCGAGGATAACTGCAACAAGCACAAACCAAAGACCTACATTTGCGGATCTCTGAACTGCGGCAACAAGAGTCGGTGTGCTTGCGGCATTTGACTTTGCAAGAGCCTTGTCGGCAGACTTTACGGACTGAACGGCAACGCTTGATGCTGTGTCCGAGTAGTTCTGATTCTTTTCATTTGAAAGAATGAACTGCGACGCACCTGTTGAAGAAGGCATCTCAATCGGAGCGGCTGAAACCGCCGGAGAAACCTCACCGCTTACAACCTCTGTTTTGGAGTTTGCAACTGCGTTGTCGCTGAACAGTGCGTTGTATGTTTTCTCATCAACAATACCTGTTGAATCGAGTGAATTCTGATTCTGGAAATTTGCAACGGCCTGCGCTGTATATTCACCAAAGTAGCCTGTTGCATTCATTGCAAAGTAGCCGAGCTTTATAAGCTGCTGCTGAATTGCAGTTACTTCATCGTTTTCGTCACCGTTCTGATACTGAACTGCCTCTGTTACAGGCTCTGTTGTTGCCTCTGTGGGAGCAGTTGTTTCTTCTTCGGGCTTGTCTTCAGTCTTTGTTGTTGTATCGGCTTTTGGAGCTTCGGGAGCATTCTCCGAATAAAGTGTATTTCTCGAATCGCCTGCAATACCGTCAACTGTAAGACCTGCGGCTTTCTGGAATGCCTTATAAGCCTCTTCTGTTGCGTCACCGAAGTAACCGTCAACTGCACCGTCATAATAGCCGAGGTCAGCAAGTCTTTGCTGAATCTTCTTTACCTCAGCACCCGATGAACCGTTCTTGTAAACACTCGGTGTGTTGCTTGAAGATGATGAGCTGCCTGATGGACTTGAAGAACCTGATGAGCTTGAACCCGATGAACTGCTTGAAGAAGTGTTTGAAGGAGTCTTGCTCGATCTGCCCTGTGAATCAAAGTAATATGTAGTACCGTCAATTGTTCTTGAAGTATTTACAATGTACTCGCCGTTTTCGTAGTAGTAGTAGTTGCCGTTAAAGCTTTCCCAACCGTTTGTTACATATGAAACTGCGGCAAGCTTGAACCAGTATGTCCAATTGTTATAACCGCCGATTGCCTCATAGCAAACACCGTATTCATCACCTCTTGCGTCAACCTCCATACCGTTGCCGACATAGACGCCGACATGACCGGGACGCCAAAGTCCAAGACCGTGAACATTAGGAATGCCTGCGCTTACCGAACCTGTTTCGGTAGCTGTTTCAAGCTGTGGATTACCGCATCTTTCGCCGCCGGCATATGAATAGATAAGACCTGAACAGTCAACTGCTCCGGGGGTTGAACCGCCGTAAACATATGACCATCCGCTGTTATAGGCATTGAGTGCCCATTCTGCAAGACCTGCACCCGTGCCTTTTGCACCGGCAGAAAATGAAGAACCGAATACGCATACACTTGAAAGTGTGAGAACACTCAGAATGATTGCAGTAATCTTTTTTATTCTCTGCATCGTTAATTACCTCCATTTTTTCAGAGAGTCAAAGCTCTTACAGAAAATAACGACCGACTTAAAGTACAGTCCGTTTTAATCTGTACGGAAGATTTGACCGAAAAATTGTTACCAAATCTGACAGTAAATTACAAATCAGGTTACACCTTGATAACAACATTGTAACCATTATAGCATCACTCTTTTAAAAAATCAACCCCAAAACCTGTATTTTTTGCTAATTCAGAAAATTTGATGCAGTTTCACTCACAAAATCTTCATTTCAAGCACCAAATTAAAGCGAATTATTACAAAATTTGTAACCTTTTGTAATATTTACAGCGTACCGTCAACATAAATTTCGCATCAAAAAAGCAGCTCCCGCACCAAGCATTTGGAGCGGGAGCTGCTTTTATTCGGTTTCCGTAATACAATTATGAAAAAAAACAGAGGAGAGAAAATTTCAAAATGAAATTTTGCTGAGTAAAATATGAATTAAAAATACATTTATACGGCATTACTGGTATTCGCAAACACTTGCCCATTTGAGAAGGAACTCTCTCTCTTCGGGCTTGCCCTTAACAGACTGTGATGCGGCTACAATCGGAAGCCAGCGGTCAACATATTGACGGGCTGTGTCGGTCTTTGTGCAGTAAAGCTTCATATACTTTTCTGCAAGCTCTTCCTGATGATTCAAACGGAACAAAAGGTAAGTTCTTGCGGCATCGGCTGAACCGTTACCCTGTGTTGCGTGTGACCAGTCAATAACATACGGGGTACCCGACTCGTCAATAATAATATTACTCGGGTTGAAATCGCCGTGACAAACCTTTGTGTGGTTCGGCATACCGTTAAGACGGGTTTCAAGCTCATATCTTGTTGTTGCGTCAAGGTCGGTTTCGCTGATTTTGCGTTTCATCTTATCCTTGAGTTTGTTAAGCAACGGCGCTTTTTGGCTGAGAATTTTAACCTGAATGTCAACAAAGAGATTGAGGTATTCGTCCTCTTTTTCGGGATGCTCTGCCATAAGCTCCGCAAGAGTTTTGCCCTCGATGAAGGTGGATATGATTGCCCATTTTCCGTCAATCTTTGTAACCTCTTCAATTTTCGGAATATTGAGTCCTGTTTCCTCAACTCTCGCCTGATTAAGAGCCTCGTTAAGAATATCTGATTTCGGATAACACTCGTCAAAAACTTTGGCTGCAAGCGCACCGTCTTTATAAACTACCTTGTTCTCTCTTTTTGCAAGAACTGTATCTAATTTCATAATAAAGCCCCTTTCGCTTTAAAATATTAAAAATTCATCAAGCAATCTTTCATTGCTTCGGTTATATTATACAACAATTTCAGGGGTTAGTACAGTGTAAAAATAACAAAATAATTTTAATTTTCTTTGTGCATTTAGCAAATACAAATAAAATATTTTTTACCTTTCAAACAAAAAGAACAAGATATTTTATGCGAAGTGCATAAAAACTCGTTAAACTTTTAACTAAATATTTGTGAAATTTTTAACATTCTTTTGTGCATTGTGCATAATAGTTTGTAATATTAAAAGCACATTACGCCCAAGAGGAAGTTTATTTAAATTGAAAGTTGAAAATGGAAAATGGAAAATTGCGGTTGGGCAGACAGTCTGTAATGTAAAAAAACATATTATGCCCGAGCGTAGCATTGTAATTGTTCGCAAAATCCTGTAGGGGCGTTCATTGGACGCCCGCACGGCGAGCCGCCGTACCCAATTCGTGTAGATAGTTTGTAAATATCCCAAAACATATTATGTCCGAGCGTAGCATTGCAATTGTTCGCACAATCCTGTAGGGGCGTTCATCGGACGCCCGCAAGTAATGGCAAATATCATTTATTGAAAACAAATTTTATAAATGTCACAAAATCATTGATGTTTTGTAAGGGAGAACCGTGTTCTCCCTTTCGTGTGCAACGCACACGATTGCAAGCAATGCGTGCAAATTTGAACACACAGTTTTAATCACATCAAAAAATATATGTATAAACATAAATATTCATCAAGTCGGGCGCCCAATGTGTGCAGTGTAGTAACATAGTATACAACAGTGCAAAGACATAGTATACAGTT
>ENA-OYXQ01000362-OYXQ01000362.1-human-gut-metagenome-genome-assembly--contig:-NODE-362-length-20906-cov-5.276438_pt1 | contig 20906 bp, 17 predicted proteins | sample MGYA00243974_ERZ653430 | MGnify/ENA primary metagenome ERZ653430 (study PRJEB26926, sample SAMN06164997) | human gut metagenome | biome: ENVO:00009003; feature: ENVO:2100002; material: ENVO:00002003...
GAGATTAGCTGCAGTCTCGTGGGCTCGGAGATGTGTATAAGAGACAGATACAGTTTTTTGTTCACTTTTATCCCTGTTTGTGCCTATTGGCTCTCCGGCGGCGATATTCCGCTTTCATCTTGGCAGAGCCAGAACCATGCAAACCCGTAATGTAAGTTTTCTTCTTAGCCTTGGTCTTTACTTTCTCTTCTTCCTTTTTTCCGTCAGAAGACTTCCCGCCTCTGAACACAATTCCTTCTGTCAATATCTTTTCAATATCCATATTCTTTCATTTTTTAGGAGATAATTTCACATGTTTTCCTGCTTTCGTACATACCAGCGTACGTTTTAATGGGACACGGGTAGACATATTAAATAATAATCCGGGACTAAAATGTTGTCCGTTGGCCCTGAGTTCAAAATGCAGATGCTCTGTCGTAGCACGTCCGGTACGTCCGGTCAATGCAATTACCTGCCCCGCCTTTACCGAATCACCTGATGCAACAAAGTTCTTGGAATTATGACTGTACACGGTTTCCAATCCATTAAAATGCCGCACCACAATCACCTTTCCATATCCACCGTAACTTTTAGCCATGCGCACCACACCGTCGAACACACAAAGAATGGAATCATTGGCCTTGGTCTTTATATCTGCTCCCGAATGTCCACCACGGCTTCCATAAGCAGAAATGACCTTTCCTCCGGGAAGCGGAAAACAGAACAGCGAATCAGCCAGACACTCCAGATGTATCTCCACGCTATTTCCCTTTGAGAACAATCCCGGTGTATGCACCCTGATATGACTACGCTCCATGTGCGTAAAATCTGCTTTTGCCGGTTCATCAGCCTGCATATTTCCCATACAAAGGAACAACAGTCCAAACATTACAATCAAGCGATTCATTCTATTCAAAATAATAAAGTTCTACATCCTGAGCATCCGCAAATTCTTTCAGCAGGTTCACCATATAGTGTACGTCTTCCTCCAGCCTTTCACTACCACTATATGCATTCATGATAGCCAACAGATGAGTGGTTGCCGATGAAATCTTTGTCCGTTCATTATCACTTGTCGGTGTACCTACACCTCCCACGGCATCACGATATACGGGCATTCCCTCAATGTTCAATTCTCCACGCCCAATACCTTCGTAAGGCTCACCTGCCTTTCCGATACCTAATACCAGCTTGTCTCCTTGAATCTTATCCCGGTCAAAGCCACCGATAGAATGCCCACTATTGATGGACGCCAAGTTAATCAAATCGACCAGTGTATCTATCTGATAAAGTGAAAGTCCTCTTAACAAGCGGCGGCATAAAGCTTCTGAAGAAGGACGGTAACGGCTGGGATCTTTCCCACATTTCTTATAAGCCTGACGAGTAGCCTGAATGGCAGGCATCTCTTTGATAGAATCAATGGTATATTTCTGACGGTAAAGTTCCGTAAACTCACCGATACGTTTCCACAGTTCTTCACTATATGGAGAATTCTTTACCGTCGCAAATACAGCGGCTCCACGAAACTGCGGCCAAGCCTGCCGTAATTCCTCTGATACTTCAATATTCAAATCCATTTCGCTATTTTCTTAAATGGTTCTACATCCGCATAATCCCCGACAAAATACGTCCGGAACGAATGCCCAGCCGACGTGCCGAGAAGAAATCCGTATAATTTTGATAGGTACAAATCCCTGCTACTTCCACATTCTCCTTCTTTACTCCTTTAGACAGCAACTGCATCCGGTTGGCTCTCCAAAGGTCGAGGTGCCACTTTTCATCTCTGCGGGCGATGCAAGCCATATCAAATCCGGCTGCTTCAAAGGCCTCATATACCTCATCTCCCACCTCAAAAGCATCCAGAGAGATACCCGGCCCGATATAAGCCTGCACATCTTCTCCCTTCGTACCATAAAGTGCCGCCATCTTGTCCAACGTCTTTTCCACGATGCGCTTCACTGTTCCCCGCCATCCGGCATGTATCGCCGCAATCACTTTCTGCCGGGTATCATAGCAAAGCACCGGGATACAATCGGCAGTAGAAATGCAAAGACAGACCTGCTTCATGTCGCTGACCATCGCATCCACTCCTTCCAGTTGCTTCAATTGTTCCTCTGAAGAGAGCCGTAAAAAAGCCTCATCCACGACCTTCACCACCGTATCGTGTGTTTGATGAGGTACAACCAGCATCCGGGGATGCACAGGCAACAACGAACACAGCAGTTCCCGGTTCCGTTCTACCTTATCGGGCACATCACCACAATAATGATTGCAGTTAAACGAAGCATAATTCCCCTCACTGCAACCTCCGTGACGTGTCGTAGAGAAACAAAAAATGTCGGTGTGCGAACTTTTCGGGCCGTACACCAACATTCTTTTATCATCAGTCAGATTATTCATTACTTTTGTGGTTCGTCCTCCCAGTCTTCCTCTTCGTACTCGTAGTCAAAGTCATCATCCTCATCCACATCCTCATATTCATAGTCAAAGTCTTCGTCTTCGCCCATATCTTCCAGCTCCTTGCGAAGCTTGGTCATATCTTTCGGACGATGTACGATGGCTTCCCGACGTACTGCTTCCAACTGGTTACTGTCTTTATTCAGTTCGGCCCAGAGTAAGTCTTTCAACTGCTGGATACCCATTCCAGACACCGAAGAAATAAAGACATGAGGTATATCTTCAGGCAATGTAGGTTCCAGCATCTGCATCAGTTCCTCGTCCAGCATGTCACATTTCGTAATGGCCAACACCCGCTGCTTGTCCAGCATCTCCGGATTAAAGGTAGCCAGCTCGTTCAACAGAATCTCATACTCCTTACGTATGTCATCCGTATCGCCAGGTACCATAAACAGCAGCAATGAGTTGCGCTCAATGTGACGCAAGAACCGCAGTCCCAGTCCCTTTCCTTCACTGGCTCCTTCAATGATACCCGGAATATCCGCCATCACAAAAGACTTCCCTTCGTGATAAGACACAATTCCCAGATTCGGTTCCAGCGTGGTAAAAGGATAATTGGCAATTTTCGGACGTGCGGCAGAAACCGAAGAAAGCAAAGTGGATTTTCCGGCATTCGGAAAACCTACCAGACCTACATCCGCCAATAATTTCAATTCCAAAATCACCGTCATCTCCTGCATCGGTTCACCCGGTTGGGCAAAACGGGGTGCCTGACGGGTCGCTGTACGGAAATGCCAGTTTCCCAATCCTCCGCGTCCGCCTTTCAGCAAGATGACTTCCTGTCCGTGCTCCGTTACGTCGCACACATATTCCCCTGTTTCGGCATTATATACTACCGTTCCACAAGGCACTTCAATGACTTTATCTGCCCCGTCCTTTCCGAAACTCTTGTTTTTCGAGCCGTTACCTCCGTGTTCCGCAAACACATGACGGTCGTACTTCAGGTGCAGCAATGTCCAGTAATTGCGGTTTCCCCGCAAAATCACATGACCTCCTCTACCACCGTCGCCACCGTCCGGACCTCCGTTGGGCATATACTTCTCACGGCGCATGTGCACCGAGCCACGGCCTCCCTTTCCGGAGCGGCAGTAGATTTTTACATAATCAACAAAATTCGATTCAGCCATAAATTCAAGTTTAAGAACTGGCAGACCGTCACCGGCCCGCCAGTTTTTTTATTATTTAAAGTTTATCAATAGCCGCGCAAATATCAGCGAAGATACCGTCCATAGTACCCAATCCCTGAATGTGGCAATATTTACCGTCGTTCTTGTACCAGTCAATCAACGGAGCAGTCTGAGAGTGGTATACTACCAGACGCTTCTTGATAGTTTCTTCATTATCGTCAGCACGACCAGATTCCTGTCCACGTTTAATCAGACGAGTCATCAGTTCATCTTCAGGAACTTCCAGGTCAAGCATGATAGAAACTTCCTGTCCGCGTACCTTCAACATTTCTTTCAAAGCTTCAGCCTGAGCGATTGTACGAGGGAATCCATCGAAAATCACACCTTTGCTATCCTTGAAGCTGTCGAATACGCTAGCCAGAATATCAATCATCAATGCATCCGGAATCAACTGACCATTGTCAATATAACCTTTTGCAGTTTTACCCAGTTCCGTGCCGTTCTTGATTTCTGCACGCAATACATCTCCCGTAGAAATATGGTTCAAACCATATTTTTCCACAATACGAGCACTCTGAGTTCCTTTACCTGAACCCGGAGCACCAAAAATTACAATATTCAACATGTTGTCTTATAATAAATAAAAAAATTACTCTATCACTGTATAGATGTCACGATAGTTCCGTCCGAAGCCATCGTAATCCAATCCGTAGCCCACGATAAAATCATTCGGAATATTCATCGCCACATAGTTTATATCCAAATCTACCTGCAACTTATCCGGTTTCACCAGCAGTGTGGCAATACGGATTTCTTTCGGATTGCGTGCCTTCAGGGTTTCCAGCAAACGCTGCATGGTCAGTCCCGTGTCCACAATATCCTCCACGATTACTACCGTACGTCCTGAAATGTCTTCATTCAGTCCTACCAGTTCTTTCACCTTTCCTGTAGAAGCCGTTCCCGCATACGAAGCCAGCTTCACAAAAGAAATCTCACATGGAATCGTCAGATGTTTCATCAAATCGGCCGTAAACATGAACGAGCCGTTCAACACACTCAAAAACAACGGATTTTCACCCTCCAAGTCATGATTGATTTCATTGGCCACACGTGCCACCTCCTTCAGGATATCCGCCTCTGGGATAAACGTTTTGAAACGCTTGTCTTTAATCTGAATCGTATCCATGTTATAATCTAGTTTTAGAAATTGTGCAAATTTACGGATTTTCCCTAAAACCTCCACACTTCCCCCTGAGTATTTAAAGATATTTTCAATAGAATATACATCCCATTCGAGGCTTTTTTCGTACTTTTACCGACAAAATAGCTATTTTATATATACAATGAAAATTTTAAGTTGTACACAACAAAAAGAGGCAGATGCATATACCATCGCCCACGAATCTATATTGTCAATCAACCTTATGGAAAAAGCCGCCGGTCTGCTGGCACAAGCTATCAGCGAGCGATATGACAAATCTCACCGTCTTGTCGTATTTGCCGGCCCGGGAAACAATGGTGGCGACGCACTGGCCGTAGCCCGTATTCTTTTCCTGAAAAACTATCCGGTAGAAGTCTATTTATTCAACGTAAAAGGCACCCTTTCTGAAGAATGCCTCACCAACATCCAGCGCCTGAAAGAAAGCGGATTTGCCAACTACACCGAAGTCAGCAACCAGTTCGACCCGCCTCATCTGGGCAGTCACGACGTAGTAATCGACGGTCTGTTCGGTTCCGGACTTCAAAAACCGCTGAGCGGAGGATTTGCAGCCGTAGTACAATACATCAATGCTTCTCCTGCCCAGGTGGTATCCATCGACATTCCTTCCGGACTGATGGGAGAAGACAATACCCATAACATCCGACAAAATATCATCAAGGCCGACCTGACCCTGAGTATTCAATTGCCTAAACTCTCTTTCCTCTTTGCCGAAAACGCAGATGTGGTAGGCGAATGGCAATTGCTCGACATCGGTATAAGCCGTGAATTCATCGAATCAGCCAAGACGAACTATTACATCACCGAAGCCAGCGAAATGCGTGCGCTCATCAAGCCAAGAAAGAAATTTGCCCACAAAGGCATGTTCGGCCACGGCCTGCTGATAGCCGGTTCATACGGTATGGGAGGGGCTGCCCTGTTAGCTTCACGTGCCTGCCTGCGTTCGGGCATCGGACTACTCACCGTACACACCCCAGTATGCAACCATGACCTGCTACAGAGCAATGTGCCCGAAGCCATGGTACAGGATGACGTACACGATCGCTGCTTTGCCGAAGCTGCCGACCTCGACAACTTCCAGGCCGTAGCCATCGGCCCGGGATTAGGACAGGAAGAAATCACGGTGCAGGCGCTGTTCGACCAGGTAAGCAACTGCTATATTCCTTTGGTTCTGGATGCAGATGCACTCAACATCTTCAGCAGCTACCGTAACTACCTGACCCGTATTCCCCGCCACAGCATTCTTACTCCACATATCAAGGAACTGGAACGCATCATCGGACGCTGCAGCAACAGCTACGAGCGTTTGTCAAAGGCGAAAGAACTGGCGGCTCACCTGCAATGCTACATCGTACTGAAAGGAGCATGGACGGCTGTCATTACCCCTGACGGAGTAACTTACTTCAACCCTACAGGCAATCCGGGTATGGCCACAGCCGGAAGTGGTGACGTACTTACCGGTATCATCCTGTCACTGCTCTCACAAGGCTACACACACGAAGAAGCCTGCCGCTTAGGTGTCTATGTACACGGTCTGGCCGGTGACATCGCCTGCCAGCAAAAGGGTGTTATCGGCATGACCTCCGGTGACATTGCAGACGCATTGCCGGCCGCATGGAAACAACTAATGGAAACTAAATGACAGACAATATGAAAAAAGGAATCATTGCATTGGGACTGCTGGCCTCTCTAAGTGCCTATTCCCAAGAAAGCTATGTGCCACAGGCAGGCGAAGGCATCGTGTACTTCCTGCCCAAGACCAAAGTAGCCATTGACATCATTGCCACCAAGGTAGACTACCAGCCGGGCGATTTCAGCCTATACGCCAGCCGCTACCTGCGTCTGAACAATATCAGTTCACAGCCCGAAAGCCATTGGGAAATCAAGGATATTCAAGTTCGTCTTGTAGGAGTGCCCGACTCTACGAAAGCCTACATCATGAAGTTGAAAGATAAGAGTATGGCATCCAATGTAGAACTGACCGACAAAGGGATTGTAAAAGCCATCAATACGACCTCTACCGAAAAAGAATCTCTCCCTGACTACAAGTTAGAGAAGCCACAACCTCATGAGAATGCCCGCAAATACATGACAGAAGACATCCTTATGGCTGGCTCCAGCGCAAAAATGGCAGAACTGACCGCCCGCGAAATCTATAACATACGCGACAGCAAGAACACCATCCTACGCGGACAGGCAGAAACCATGCCAAAGGACGGAGCTTCTCTCCAACTGGTTATTGACCAGCTGAACAAACAAGAAAAAGCGTTGATGCAAGCATTTACCGGTACGACCGACCGCACAGATAAAGTCTTTACAATATTGGTAGAACCCGGCAGCGATACACAAGAACAGGTTGCCGCTCGTTTCTCCACCCAGTTAGGAGTACTTCCGACCGACAATCTGGCTGGTGACCCGATTTATGTTTCCATCCGCAACACTTCTACCCTTCCCATGCCGGAAGAAGATAAGAAAAAGAAAAAAGCAGATGGTGCCATCTACAATGTACCGGGTAAAGGAAACGTCACGGTAACTTATCAAGGTAAAAAACTTTTCAACGACGAAATGGCATTCACACAGTTTGGCTACACCGAAGTACTGGTAGACGGCTTGTTCGACAAGAAAGTAAACACCCGCGTGATTTTCAATTCCACCACCGGTGGTATTTTAAAGATTGACAAAGACTAAAATATTGAATTTATAAAAATAAAGAAAGGTCGTTCCTCACTCATTGGGAGAACGACCTTTTATATTTTCAGTATTTAAGCCTTATTTCTGTTTTACCAGCTTCATATACACAGGAAGTCCGTTTCGCAACAAACAAGACACTTCCGTATTTCCATTCTCCATTGTCTTTAAGAACACACCAGGCACATTTCCATCCATCTGCCAGATGCCCTTCAGTTCAATAAATGCAGGGGTAGGAATCTCCTTCCAGTTCTTCTTGTCCAGCATTTTAGGACGCAAGTTCGGATTGGCCATACCCAACGACAAACTACCATCCGTATTCTTTTGTTCTATCAGCAACAGTTCCGTAGCCGAAGAAACTACCTCACCTGCTGTCAACCCCTTCGCAGGAGTAAAGAATGAATAAGCCAGCACATTCTTCGGTGCATATTTAATGATGTGCAAGGAATCCTGCATTTCCACTACCGAGAATAATTCTCCTTTTGTCTGACGGTCGGCCACATCCTTCATCTTAGCTTCATCCGCTGCCGGAACTACAACAAAAGAATAAGACTTCTTCTCCGGTTTCACACCGTGGTTCATATACGCTTTTGCCACCACTTCTTTAGCCGGTTTACCAGCCATACCTACAGAAGAAGGCGTCTCCTGTTCGTCATAAATCACTGTGAGTTCATCATGACCTGCCGGAATAAAGAAGCCGGTTGAAACAGGATTAATCATCGTCACAGATTCTGAAGAGGCATAATTCTGGCGATTTCCCTTCGTTACCTCCTGGCCGTTCACAGTCAACTTATTGTACTGCTTACTTACTACCGACTGGAATAAGTTCGTAGCCGTAATCATGTTGTCCGCATAATCACCCTTTGCAGAAATACCATTCCCAATACTGAACAACATACCGTCGATAGCCAACACCGACTTACAGAAAGTCAAATTGGTAGGAGTGAATCGCTGGCTTCCCCAGCGGTCATCCTGATCAAAAGCGGTAGCAAAGAGTCCGTAATCCTTCATGGATACAGCCCCGGCAAAATTGCTCGTTCTGGCCTTCTGGTCAAAACGATCCTTATCGTTCTTATAAGGCATCATTTCCGCCCAGTCGGTATAATGTACTGTCGTACTTCCCGGCATCATGTTCCAGTCCCATCCGGCACCCTTGTTCTCATTGTTAGAAGGATAACCTGTAGGAACCAGTCCCCCATCGTACAGAATTTCCAGTGTACCGTGGCTCTGGTAACGTCCGAAACGATTGGTCTTGTTATAAATTTCACTTCCCCACAACATAGCTGTAGGCGACTTCATCACAGCCACCCATCCCGGCTGGCGATACACCCCTGCCGAGCTGTAGTTATACTGGTAGAATCCGTTAGCATCAGCAGCCGGTACCGGATACTTATCCGTCTTAAAGAAGTAATTATAATAAGCAGCCAGTTCCTTATCTAAATCCGTGCCTGTGGCATCCGCTCCAATCTCAATCAACTGTTCGAACAGCTTTTGCGTAAAGGGTACTTCAATACTATAGAAAGGATGGCGTCCTGCCATACTGTTGGCATAAATCCGGTTCTTATCACCTTCTGCACGCACAGCAGTCATGTAAATCGTTACGACAGCCTTTTTCAGTCTTTCGTACGACTTAGGGTCAATCTTGAAGGAAGTCCCCTTGAAACGATAGAAGTATTCCACCCACGTTTTGTAAGAATACATGTATCCATTATAATGCGCATTGTGGTGGAAACCTGTACCGTCCGGCTTCAGAATATCCTTATTGCCCACATTATAGCGCGTACATACCCGCAGAAAGCCGGAGAGCAACTGCAAGTCCTGCACAGCCTGCTGGTCGTTCGGGTTAGCCAGTGCCAGATTAAACACGTATGGCACAATGTTGAAAATATAGTCCGAACTAATCCAGTTCAGGATGGCCTTATCTCCCTGACGAATCACATCCACTTCCAGTAGTTTCTGTACGGCGGCAATCATTTTAGCCTTACGTACCTCATCACATACCGGAATGGCACTCATCAAATCAGTAGGAATCGTTCTCACATCACTATAGTTGCTATATACCAGCTTAGGCATACGAAGGAAAAAATTGTGTGTAAACAGATAATCCAGATATAAATCCAAATCGCCTTTGGCTGATTTACCGTATTTCTGCACTCCGTATGACAACGCACGTACCGTTTTTGCCACATCTCTCAGATGCTGATTCATCACTTTCTCGCCCCATAAATCTGCTCCTGTCACGGTATAATCTCCCGTACGCTGCAGCATCAGCATCTTTAGCCCCATCTGTGCGGACTTCAGCTCACTCTCAGAAGCCTTCGGTTCCGGAAACTTATATTTCTTACGGAACTCTGCAAGTTCTTTCAGCTTCGTTGCGTCCGCATCCTGATTCACTGTCTGCTGTACTGCCGCATCTGTCGTCATGTTACCGGCTGCATGCACAGCCGGAGTACACATTCCACACAAAAAAAGTAAATAAAGGTTTCGCGTTAAGTTCATGATATTTAAAGTTTATAATTATTTCAAAGCCTTCAACCAAACCGGAACACTACCCAAACGGCGTTCCAATTGTGCCTCATAAAGCGACTGAGGTTCTACCGGCATGCCATTACTTTCATCCAGCTTCACCTGCTCTTGTACAAACTTGACAGGATCACCATGGAATCCTACAATAACCGGCGGTAAAATTTTCCAATATTTCCAACCCGTACGCCACCAGTCAAACTCCCCATTCGCCGGCAGTGTACCATTGCCATTCAGTTTTGTATTCGTAGAGAACATATTCCAGATGGTCAGGTCATTCAAATGATTCGGCACTTGATTGGCGTCTCCGCCCTGTCTGGACTGCACAAAACCACCTGTACAATTATCTATCAGCGTAGCACGAGGCTGAGTGGCATGCGATTCAAAGCAAGCATCATCTCCCCACGTAACCTTCCAGATAACAGCCCCCATACTGGGTTTTGATACACCGCAGGCATGATACTGCCCGGTATTACTCTGGAACGTAGGATATTCATCCGCCAACGGACCGTCTGTACAATCACGCACCGCACCGATAAATACCCGGCTGGAACCTTGGGAACGGATAGCTGCATGACCGCGATTTCCAGTAATATTAATCTTATAAGCAGAAAAATTCGCACTCGAAATAATTGAAGCTGCCTCGCTCACATTCTCAAAATTCACACGCCGCATCCATGAATTGACAACGCGCATAAAAGCAATCGGTTTGTAAGCCCCATCGTCAATCCAGCTACGATGATGTTGAAAATCATCTACCGCATGCCCTACAAATGTCAAATCCTCTACTCCCACATTCTCATAATACGAATATTTACGCAGTTTCCAGTTCCATTGTGCATCCACCTCATGCATAATCGGTTCTTTAAAGGTAATTTCATCCCCGCTGATGTTCACAATCTGATGATAATCCTCCACCTGTACTCCTTCTGTCGAGATATTGGTCATCGTCGATTCCCAGGCATACGGCAACAGCTCCTGTTTCACCAGTTCCGGACTATTATCGTGCAAATACAAGCACACCCATTCACCTACTTTAAAATTCGATGCCCCGGCCACTTTTACCTTAAAGGTACCTTTCCCGGCATTTCCCGTCACTTCATATTCAGCTCCCAGCCATGCATTATGCTTGATGTTAATCATCACCGGAGAAGAATACATCACCTCCGTATCGGTTGGCAAATTCGGAGTATCCATTTTAATGAACGTTTTGTCGGGCCCGTCTCCTTTTATTACAAAGTTCCCACCATAGATAATGATAGACGAGCTCGTATTATTCCCTTTTCCATCGTACGCGGGGTTTTCAACATCTTGTCTCAGCGTATTATCCTCCTCATTATGCAGCACATATTCTCCTGCCGGAAAGTAGAACACCACTCCTGCATTGTCATTTGAATACGATTTGCTTTCGTCGTCAATGCGTACCAACTTTTTTTCTTTCAGCAATTTCAAAAATGCCTCCCGTGCAGTCAAATCAGGATGGGCATCCATATATTCCTTCACATTAATCGTTTTATACCCTAATGCAAATCCATCTGGTGCTTCTTCTTCCCCATGTTTGTAACCGGCATAAGAAAAATCCAGCAACACATTATCGGCCGAACCTGCCACAAATTTGTTCCAGGCATCCGTGGTACCTTTTCCCTGCACTTGTGCATTAATTTTCTTCTCTCCACAACGCAAAGATATAGTCAATGTTCCCGCATCCTCATCTGCCGAACATCCGGCAAAAGGAGAAAAAGCTGCAGCCGGTTCCTTTTCTACATCCCATACCTGACGGGTGCCTATTTGTATCCACTGAGAACCGTTATAAGAAACCTCCCAGAGGTTTTTTCCTCCCACCCGGAACTGAGGAGTAAAAGTTCCTTTCCCTGCCGAACTTAAAGCCGCCGCCAACTGTCCGTCTGCAGTGGTCAGGTTTTCGGTTTTTCCATCCAGTTCACACACCCAATAACCATCTGCATCAATACCCACTAATGGGACGGAGTTCTTCTTTACCTGTTCCTCCTCTGCATACACGGTGAGCACATGTCCGTTATCCAATTCTACCAGATAACGTCCGTTGCTTTCTTTCATACAAGTAAGTACCTTCACTTTTCCCTCAGCAATCTGCTGCATATCAGCCACATCACGGTTCATCTGAACAATTACATCACTCACTGTCGGTGTATTATCTCCTTCCGTGCTTCCGTTACCTTCATTACCTTCCTCACCTGCCGGATTTTCATCCGTACATGCACATACCATCCCTATCGCCATTATCGCCCAGAAAAGCAACAATCTACCAGTCAGGAATCTTAAACAAGTTTTTTTCATTCAAATCCAGTTCTTATTATTTTCTTACAACTATATGGCAAAACTACCCCGTAATAGCAATGCATCTACTACGGGGCAGTATTTCCCATATTATGATTATTTCAAGGATTTCAACCAAGCCGGCACATATCCCAAGCGATTCTGAAGCTGCGCCTCATACAATGACTCTGGAGTAACCTTTACCCCCGTACTTTCTTCGTATGTCAGCTGACCTTCTTCTTGTGAGAAAGTAACGGCTTGCCCATGTGTACCTACCACTATAGGAGGATAAATTTTCCACCAGATACTTCCGGCATCCCACCATTTAAAGTCAGAAGCAAAGTTAATACCCTTCTCATCAATTGTACCCGTCACATACAAATTCCACAAAGTAAGGTCTGACAAATGATTCGGTGCTTCATTTTCTGCTCCACCGGCATGATAGCGTACCAGTCCCCCTCGGCAATTATCAAACAACGTAGCACGAGGCTGAGTGGCATGCGATTCAAAGCAGGCATCCTGTCCCCAGTTACAATTCCACACTACGGTTCCCATACTTGGTTTGGAAACCCCGCAACCGTGCCATTGCCCATGACCTCGTGAATCAGCACTTTCGTCACTCACCTTGCCAATAAACACACGGCTGGAACCTTGTGCACGCACAGCAGAGTGTCCGCGATTACCCGTAATCGAAATATTATAAGCCGAACAGTTGGCCGACTCTCCAAAAGTAACAGCCTCACTGACACTTTCAAAGCTTACATTGCGTACCCAGGAATTTACCACACGGCTCAACTGCAAAGGCATATAACCGCTATCATAAAGCCATGCATCAGGGGCATCCGGATCATTGTCCCCATGATGATAATAAGGAGTAATAGCTTTCCCGACAAACGATAAGTCTTCCACACCCACATTTTCAAAATACTTATAATCACGTATTACCCATCCACCATCATAATCATTATAAGCGATATCCACTTCATGCATAATCGGCTCATAGAAAGTCACCACATTACCATCAATAGACTTAATCTGATGGAATTCCATGACATTTACACCTTTCCCGTTCTCATTTGTTCCAGTAAGCCCTGGCTGTTGTGCCACCGACCATTCTGTTGTCATCTGACTATATATAGGTCCCACCTCTTTCTTTAGAAGTTCATCATTTCCGCTTCGCAAACGAAGCTGTACCCATTTGCCGACCGATAATTCATTGACCGACCCAACCTTTACACTGAAACTGCCCTTAGCCGCATTTTCCACCACAGTTGCCAGAATCTTAGAGTTATTAATATTCGCCGGACTATTGGTATGTTTAATAGTCAGCAATGGAGCGGTAGTCGATTCGTCTGTTCCAATCGGATTGTTCATCAGCAGGCGTGTCTTACCAGCTCCGTCACCTTTTATTACAAAATTTCCTCCGTAAATTTCAGGAAATTTATCTGTAGTGCCTACCGGTTGCAAATCATAATCATCCGCAGGAAAATAGATTACAATTTTTGCAGTAGCATTTGTCGCATTCTGATTAGAAACACGCACCAGCTTATTTTCATCCAAGATTTTGATTAAAGCTTCACGTGCCGACAAATTATCTTTCTCCATACGTTCTTTCACGTTTATCACCTTGTATCCCCAGGCGAATCCATCCAATGGAGCACTTTCTCCGTGATTATATCCTGCATACGAATAATCCAGCAATACATTATCTTCACTCTTCATAAAGAACTTCTTCCATGCCTGAGCCGATGAAGAAACCGTAGCATCTATTGAAAGAACCATTTCACCTCCAGATAAAGCCAGTGACAATGTTCCATCTTCATTTTCCGTGACGGATTTAAACAAAGAATAGCTGGCCGCCGTTTTTCCTTTCAGTGAAGGAGCCGGAGTGTCCGACAGTTTTTTCCAATGCGCTCCGTTCAGAGACATCTGCCAACAGCCGTCTTCCCCTAAGGCCAGTTGAGGGGTAAATGTACCCTTTCCTAAGCTCTTACGTGCCGGAACGGGATTACCGGAGAGGTCTGTCAATGTCTGTTTTTCACCTCCCAGCTGATATTCCCAATATCCATCCTCATTAATCGCAAAGGCTGGAATATCAGTATCGGTTTCTGCCTGTAAAGCCGCATTTACAATTTTCCCGTCACTTAACTCCAACGTATAGTTATGTTGTTCATCCGAGGTATAATCCACCACTTCCACTTCGCCATCCACCATCAGCTGAAGGGCAGCAATATCTGAATTATACTGCGCTAATTGTTCTGCCAGTTCAGCCGGCTGTTCCGGTATCTCTGTCGGAGCAGGAGGGTTCACGGTTTCCTCGTCCGAACATGCTGTAATTGCAAATAAACAGCAACAGAACAATGCATTCTTCCAATATTGTAAGTTCATAGTATTATCTGTTTAAATGTATCCGCCATCCGATGCTGTATCGGATGGCGGAAAACTGTTTTTCTATTTTTATTATTCTATGGTTGCACCATAGCCTTGATATTCTGGTTTTAAGACATACGTACCTGTTGACTTATCCAAAGTCTCAAAAGGAGAAGCATCCAACTTCTGAATCTTTTCTGCATTTTCCAAAGGAGGAGTATCTCCTTGCCACAGGTTCAAATAAAAATCACCTATAATATAGCCAATATTATCAGCTACTTCTCCATCTGTAGCTTGCAATGAAGCTGAAGAATTTCCTCTTTTGCGGAACACCGTCACATTATTATTATTATTATCTGCATAAATAATATTATTCTTCACAATCATCGTAGAAATATCCCCATTTACAATACCATATCCTGCATAATGCATATTAAGGAATGTGGTATTACGCAATACCAATGATCCAATACCTGCATTCGTGGTATTACCATTATTCACTCCAAATAATTTAAATGTTGACGCATTATTCCCATAGAAAATAGTATTTTCAACAGATATTGAATTGAAATTTACAAAATTGTCTTTTCCAACACTTATTATATTATACTCTGTCGACTTATCTATTTTTATTTTAGATTTATGGAGGGTGAAGCTATTTATAGCAACAGCTGTCGATGCATAACAAAATGCATTTTGAGTAGCAGTAGACGGTACTTCAAGATTACACCCATCAAACGCCACATACGGAGCATTATTAGTATTTATTGTCAAGAAACGATAGGTTGCATTCTCATTCAATTTTAAAGCTACATTCTTACAAATAAGACTCGTTCCATTCAATGTAATTGTGTTCGTACATGTCACAACCGGCTTTTCCCCTGTAGGAGAATCATTAATTAAAACCTTGTTCTTATTTTGGGAATTCTTATATGTTACGTTCAATCCAGCTCCAATAAAATAAAGTCCATCTTCAGCAATTTCAACATTATCGTCAGAAATGAGGCTTACTTTCAAATCTACTTCCTCTTCATTAATAAGGACCTTATCATCCGCACTTCCCTTCTTTATTGTCACATCATTCACAACAATTTCAGCGCCTGCCAGAAATTCCTGATACCAGCTTGTGATTACTTTCTTAGAACGTACCTTAATCTGGTCAATTGCCCAATACACTCCTTTATTTACCTGCAAAGTAATGATACCTTCCGCTCCATCTTGATTCGGAGGGGTAACAGACAAAGTCGTCGGATTCGAATTATCTATTGATGCAGTTACAGTCCAACCTTCCGGTGCACTTATCAACACCGCTTCTCCTTTCAAATCGATAGGAGTAGTCGCTCCTGTATTAGTCGGTACAATCCAAAATCCATCTTCCAGAGCAGGTTCTGTAATGGCACATGCCAGACCCGAAACGATAGGAATTTCATATTTCGTACCACTACCCGTTAAAGTAATTTCGAATTTATCTCCTGTCGCATTAGGGGCAGCCGATGCAATCGGACCAGCTACAGAAGAACTTCCACTTGCAGAAGCATATACACGAGTTCCTTGCTGGCTCTTTACTTCTTCCCAAGTCAGCTCGCCGTCATAGCTTACTTCCCAGTAGTATTTGCCTTCCGACTCCATGGTCAGACGGAACTGGGGAGTAACCCCCGGTTCACCATCTACAGCCAATGCACGGTGTTCCGTTTCCACACCGCCAATCACCCAATTACCGTCAGTAGAAATACTCACTTCCTGATACACATCCGTAGCTCCTATTTCCCCCTGAGTCAGCGTGATTGTATTTCCATCACTTAGCGTCAAAGTATAGCTTCCATCCTCATTTTCTGTATAACTTTGGATGGTCTTGTTCCCGTCCAAAGCCACACGTATCATGTTCATGCTTTCATTCAACCGATCGACCTTTGCTTCCATGGCAGTTACACGATCTTTCAAGGCATCAATGTCTCTTTCCAGATCATCGGTCTTACATGCTCCCAATGATAGTACCATCAGGGCCACACCTATATATTTATAGATTTTCATAATGTACATCTTGTTTTGTTAACCTATTGTTCATACTCTTAACTAACTGTCACGTTTACCGTAACCAGCTTACAGTAGCCTTCCGCTGAGAAGACTTTCAGATACAACGTATAAGAACCTGAAAGGCCAGCTGGAGCTGTCACTTTCAAATTCGTTTCAGTCACTTCCACCTGCAACGGAGTTGATTCAATTACAATCTCCTTTACATTGGTCTGCTGAATAGCGACTGAAACAGATTGCCCAGCCTGGACAGACAAATCATACCCATCCGTCAAGGTCAAACCAAAAGAATCTTCAACTCCCACAGGAACCGTTACTGATTCTCCCGTAGAAGCCACTACAAATGTCATTGACTTGCCATCCTCACTAACCGTTACAGACTGAAAAATACTAGGTAACATCATGTCCGGACTTGCTATAGGAGTAGTTCCTCCAAGACGTTCCCAAGTGGCACCTCCATCCATAGAAACCTGCCAGTAACCTTCTGCATCGACACTAATCTGAGGAGTTACCCCATTTTTCCCATCTACCGGCCACGCAGTAATTGAATTTCCAGCATCATCTGTCAGGACATAGTCCGCACCGTCCTGCGTGTAATGCCACGTGCCATCATCTGCAATATACATTTGCGGCATTTCGTTATCCGGATTTCCGCTGTAAACCGTCACAGCCGTTCCATCGCTCAAAGTGAGCACATAATTTCCGGTCTTTTCATCACGACTATAGTCTTTGATGTAAACCTGCCCCAAAACCATGTCCTGATAAGCTACAATCTGCTTGTTATATGCATCTATCTGTGCATCCAATGCATCCAGACGCGAATTCAGGTCGTTAATGTCATTGCGAATTTCATCACGGTCATCGCACGATGAGAACGCGATAAAAGACAGACATGTAATAAATAGATATAGTAATTTTTTCATGATATTAAAAATTTAGCGTTGTTGTGCACCATAATTTGCATATTCTGCAGTCGGGATAAATACTCCATTCTCCAAATCAAATGTAGCTCCAGCACTTACATCAAATGGATCGGAAGAGGCTGCTTCTACTTTTGTCTGAGTATAACCAGAAGGAACCCCAGACCAATAACTGATTGTAATTTCTTTATCTTTATCGAATTTTAGAAGATTCTCAAAAGTAACTACTGAAGGGGTCGCCGAATGTACATTCAGTAAAGTTGCACTCTTTTTTACACTAGAATTACTCCACAACAGAAGATTACGGAATACCACTTTCCCTTCTATATAACCACGTACCATGGATTGTGAAGAACAAATGAAATTAATAAATGTATTATTTTCTATTGTTAGGGTATTTGCAATATTGTAAGTTCCTGGAGTCCCATCATTAGTTCCCAAAACTAAAATGGCAGCATTTATTATATAATTATTTATTGAATAAAATGCATTATTAACTATATAAATATCAGCACTTAAGCTTTTATTACCAGCACTATTTGCAAAATTTAACAATCGAGAAGCAGCATTATCTTGAGCTTGGTTAAATGCAAAACGATTTCCTTTCAAATATATATTACTAATTGAATTATCATCACCCAAAAATGCATTTAAGAAATTTCCACCTGAAGCGATTGGTACTTTACAACCATCCAAAATCAAATTATTCAATGTAATGCCTGAAGCATTTATCTGCATAAATGGAGATATTGCATTCTTAAATATCACATTTTGAGCAATAAATTCACCCGCTGTTCCTGTAACATTAAACTTAACTGTATTATCAACAACAACCGGTTCACCCTTCGGATTATCTGAAATTAATACCAATTTATTAAAATCAGTTGAAGAGATAACAGCTTTCACACCCCTGTCTCTTATACACATCCTGAGGAATAAAATAAACGCCATCCGCAGAGATTGTTGCGTCAGCAGTTGAAAGCAGTTTTCCATCCGAGTAAGTCGCCTTATTTATAGTCACATTACCCACAGTAATGTCACCTCCCTGATTATACACCTGATTGAAATAGCTGGTCACAGCTTCCCGAACCTTCACCTTTGCTACAGCCCAGTACATTCCTTTATTCACCTGTACCACCACTTCATCCGTATTATTGGCAGTAGCACGACTTTTCAAGCCAGCAGAAGCAGTTGCTGACTTTTTCACTGTCAAAATAGCTTTACCGTCAGTCAAAGTTTCAGAAATGCTGGCTTCCCATCCGTGAGGAGCAATCACAAACCAATGGTCACCTTTTATCTCTACTTCGGCAGAAGCTCCATCTGCACCAATTTCCCAATAACCATCCGCCATATCTTTTTCCGGTACATTGATCACGCATGACAGGTCTGAGATGATAGGAATGCGAACTTCATTTGTAGGATCTTGCCCGTCACCATTTGTATAATAGGTCAGCACAAACTCATTTTCCTCTACCTCTGCATCCTTAAAAAGGTTATCCTTGGCTAATTCACCACCAGCTTCAGTTACATACACTTTATTACCTTCTGCATCAGTTACATTCTGCCAAGGCTCAGAGTCGCCAAATCTTACTTGCCAATAATACTGCCGTGTAGAATTATCCAATGCTATGTTAAATTCAGGCTTATCTCCATCAACACTACTATCAGCACCCACTGCATTATAAGGAGTATCACTGCCATTCAGCATCCACTTGCCCGTTTCCGGATTAACCCCCAGCTGAGGAGTCGTAACCGTACCTTTTGAACCAATTGCAAGTGTCAATACATTCCCGTCATTAAACTTGGCAGTAAAAGTAGTTCCATCATTTACCAATACCTCAGAAATAGAATAAGCCGGAACTTCGGTAAAAGTACCGTCACCATTATCTATCGTCTGACAAACCAATACTTTAGAGAAGAATGCAATATTCTCATTCAGTAATTTTACTTGTTCTTCAAGCAGAGTCACTCTATCCTTGAGAGCATTCACATCGTCCTTCAAATCCTCCTGCTTACAACCCGTCACAGCCAATACCATGAGAGCCAAAAGGATATATGATTTTATGTATTTCATAACGTAATTCATAATTTAAAGTTAATCTGTCACATTGACAACCACAGTATATACCTGTGAATCGTCATGCTTATAGTTCGCATTTGTAATCAAGAAAGTTGCTCTGTAAGTACCCACATTTTCATAGGTATAGCTATATGAACGAATGTCTTGCGACAAGTTCTTGATGCTTACCCCCTGATCAGGTTCACATGAGGTAATCTTAATAGGGTCAGACACCAGCCAGGCAGTTTTCCACGAATAAGCACTTCCCGTACTGTGAATATAGAATCCTCCATTTGCCACATTGTTCATGTTCCACATCCCTGAAACATTTGCTGTTACTGTGCCATACGCTAAATCATCAGGTAAATAGCTTGAAACGCTAGTCCAATCGTTACCTTTATATCCCTTATCATCGTCTTTAATTGACTGGTTATAGAGATTTTCATGATTGAAGTTCAACGCAGTAAACATGAATTCACCTGCATATTGATGCGTAACATTGTTATTGCGAAGCAGATTCTCTATATTCATAGAGTCAAAATAATATTTCAACTGAGTAGTAGCATTCTTTCCATTAACGCTAGGATTAGGTCTTTCCTCTTTGTTATAAGCTATCGCTATAACCAAATTCTTACCTACAAAATCCTTTACATCCAATTCACAAGACTTTGCCACAGTTATATTCGTTCCAAGATTATCGTACTCAGCTTTAGGACAAATTTCCTTCCACTTTCCCGCTTTCCAGAAATCAACAACCAGCGTAGAATCAGCATCAAAATTATCTTTTGATAAGCCAGGGAAACCTTCTACCCCATTTTCCGGATCGGAAAAAGCATAAAAGACATCAATACAATTAGTATAACGCCCTGTTGACTCTGCGTATGAAGTACCTTCCTGATAGATATTAAATTTTAACTTTGAAGAAACAATATCTGATTCTTCATTTTCCACACGTTGACGGTAAATATACTGATGTCCAAGTTCTCCACTATAAAAAGTTATGAAATCAGGTTCTCCCGCAAAAGAGAACTCTACCGGAGTTCCTTTTTTTACAGTAATTATACTCCCTTCGGCAGTAACAGTCTCGGATGTCACCACGCTTACGTTTACTTCGTCCAGTCCTTCGGTCATCTCCTTTGTACAAGACGCAAAAGCCAACGTAGAAAGCAACAATATATATAATTTTGAAGTTTTCATTTACCAATAATTAAATTTTCATTAATACATTTATCATTACC
>ENA-OYXQ01000364-OYXQ01000364.1-human-gut-metagenome-genome-assembly--contig:-NODE-364-length-20881-cov-10.883751_pt1 | contig 20881 bp, 19 predicted proteins | sample MGYA00243974_ERZ653430 | MGnify/ENA primary metagenome ERZ653430 (study PRJEB26926, sample SAMN06164997) | human gut metagenome | biome: ENVO:00009003; feature: ENVO:2100002; material: ENVO:00002003...
GATTTATCTGACGCTGTATTTGCATTATCTGAATTACCGGCTGCCGGTGCGGAATTATCATTTGTATCTGATTGCGTACCGTTATTTTGCTTATTATCTTTATCAACTACATTTGTTTCCTTCAATGCATCCTTTTTCACAAGCTCAAGTGTCTCGCTTTCTGCTACAATATCCTGCGTATTTTCAGTCACACTGACAGACCGGGAATCCTTTTTCTTCCCCTTTTCTCCTGATTTTGAGCTTACTGCCACTGCTATACATATGATAAGAATTATTGCTATTGTCACTGCCGGTATAATGAATAAAAGTCTGTGTTGTTTTTCATTTTTCATTTTATATATCCGCTACCTTTCTATTAATTGGAATACTTATCCTCACATGATCCCTTGTGCCGTTTTTGCAGGTTATCCTGACATGCATATCATACACACCATAATCCGGAAAGCTAATTGACGAGCCATCGGCTGATATGCTGCCTGTACAGTCATTTCTGCCCGAATCATACAGGGCATAAACTTCAAGCTTATCCAGATTATCCTCATACGCTGTAACATCAAGCAGGTCATATACACTGTAGCTTACTGCATTCTGACGCATTTTCTCCTTTAGCTCAATACCCGGAACCGGTATATTTTTCATGCTGTCATAGCTGTCGTTTGCGCTATCGCTGCTCAATATATCCTGTGGCGCAAATGCCACACTCATTTTGTTCTTCAGAGCCCCAAATCCCGACAGCAGCGCAATTCCCACAACCACCGCCACTATCATGGCTCCATATGTCTGCATTATCTCCTTCATCTATAGTCTCCCGATTATTTAAATTGCACTGTTCCCCCATATATTTATAAGCTGCGCAAGCATGCCTCCCTGAGCCAGCACAATATTTCCCATCAACACGAGAAATGCACTTGTGGCGGCCGCTGCAATCAGCACGCCTCCATACTGTCTGAATACTTCTTTCATTTTCTCTTACCTTTACATACTTTTTAATCAATTCAGTTACTATCACAGCAGAGTAGACACATACACGAGCACACCGATTACTCCACTGCCTAAAAGAAGCATAATAACGCTTCCACCCAATTCTTCTATTAAAAGCTCCATCTGTTTTCCTCCTCTTATACAGCCATATCCACAAGAAAAGTACTACAACGCATATCCGCTCAGCACATGCTCCTGCTCAATTCCGAAAAATGCTACCGCGTAAGTGAACTTAAGCTCCACTCTTGCCTTTTCTATCTCATCTGACGAAGCGATTTGTGATGCGTCTGTGACTGTCCTTATGGAATTGTCTGTCATATACAGTTTAAGCTCCAGTGTATCTCCGGCTTTTGATGCATTTTCAAAGCAGGTCTGCGCAACCGAGCTGTCATAATCACTGTCCTCAAGCTCATTGATGATCTGCGCATGTAGGTTCTGTGCCTCAACGACAGTCATAAATCCCGACAGCACACCTGATGATATAACCACCATAAACATAATCAAAAACACCCCTAAAAAGGTCTTCATTATCTGACTCACAACACACCCCCTACACTACCTTGTATGATAAAAAGCTTATAAGGAAAATAGCCATATCAACTATCATCTTAAATGATGCTGTGATAACAGGAGCCAAAAACAAAAGATACATGCCGGCGGTCTTATCCTTAAGCCTCGCGGTGTCTGCTACATCAAGCATCTCCAGATTCTTCGTAATCAGCTCATCAATCTGACTTCCGCAATTGCCACTATTTCCAATCGAAACAGCATACAGCATGCCCATGGCTGCGTTTATCTCCGGCAGGTTCAAACAGTCGAGAAATCTGTGATACGGGTCAGAGCTCTCCGGCTCCACGTCCAGTCTCTCCACCAGCGTATTTACCTCTTCCTTAAGTATCACCGGTATATGCTCTCTCGACTTCTGTATGGCTACCTGCACATTTTCACTCTGAATCAATAGAGCGAGGTCCATCAGCCACTTGGGAAATGCACTCTTTACATCCGCTATCAGATTTTTCTTCATAAGCCTGTGACCTATACGGTGCTGATTCAGACATATAAGAGCTGCTCCCATAGCTGCCACAGCCGGCCATTGTCTGTCAGTATACAGTAAAAATGCACTGGCTAACGCCGGTATAACAGCCATAAGAATTGACGTACGAAGCTCCTTTGCCGGATTGTATGCCTTGTATTCCTCAAGCTTTTTGGCATGCTTATCATCCTCCGGCAGCAGATCAATTCCAAGATAATCCACTTCAAGAAATTTCTGCCCCCAGAGTATGATTAAATCATCAAGCACTATAAGAGCTACAGACAGTATCTGCACAATGATATTGCTGCTGATATCCATGCTCAAAACCGGCAGATAAAGTATGATCCCACTAATGATAACAGAGGTCACAACTGACAGGATAATCTGATGAAACATCCTCTGTCTGTCCTCTATATTGTGCAGTATCCTGCGCTCCCATGCACTCTTATCCTTAAGCAGTATCCTGGCTGATTCTTTAATATCACCGCCATAGTACTCAGCGTGTGCCATAAACTCGTGTGCATTTACTATTCGGTTGCACTTGTACTCATCTTCAATAATCCTCATAGCATCCACAAACACCTCTGTCTCATCAAACGTGAGCATCATATGATCAATAGCCCTGCTCACAGTCTCCTTCATATGACCATCTGCCAGTGTGCTCTTTACATCCTCAAATGCACGGATTATCTTATGCTCCTTCAAAAACGAATACAGCAGGGTGTCAATATACAGCGATACATCCAGAAAGCGCTTTCGCGCTTCCTGAAATCTTTGGCCTTTGATTCGGTGAAAATGCTGCATAACAAGAAAAAAACAAGTACCACAGCTGTACACACCCAGTTTAGCTTGAGCAGAAGATGCAGCACATATGTCAGAAATAAAATCAATATATACGTCATTCCTAAGCCTCCCTCTCCTCACTCATCATGGCCTCATTCATCCGTATCTCATTGACAAAGGACTCGCCAAACGGCTCATTAACACCCTCTCTTTTAAATCTGCGAAGTATGACATTTGGTATATCGTGAGTCACTATCTGTCCGTCTGATACAAGCATAAACACATGATTGGTATAGTTTTCCCTGTAGAAAAAGCACACCTGGTCTATGTATCTGTACACCACTCCGTCTTCATTTCTTCTCTTGCGGATTAAAATTCCCACATCAAGTGCCTGATATATGTCATTCTCCATACGCTCTGCATCCACACGGCTCTCTAGCATATTGAGTATTCTGTCCGGTATATTGCGCACATCATCCGTGTGGAGTGTCGTCATGCCACGCACACCTGTGCTCCAGCTCTGCAGCAGATATTTTACCTCCTTTGAGCGTGCCTCTGAGAGCATAATCCACTTGGGATTCATTCTAAGACATGACTTGATAGCCTCAGAGTAGCCAAACACATCCTCACTCACCTTCATCTCTATACAGTCCTTGCCCGGATTTGTCTCGGCATAACGTATCTCAAGAGTATCCTCAATTGTAATCACGCGCTCATTCGCCGGTATAAACTGTGAGAAAAACTTCACGCACTCCGTCTTTCCGATGCCCGGCATCCCGCAAAAGGTGATATTCATCTTGGTCTTTACACAGTTTATCAGTACAGCTAAAAGCTTCTCCGAGCAGAATTTCTCAGCAATTGCAGATTCTGCTGTCAGTCTGATAAGCGGCGGTGTCTTTCGTATGCTGATGCTCCTGCCCGACTTCGCAACCGATTCATGCAGTATCGTCACACGAAGCTCGCTCGTCTCGGCCTCAAGCTCCGGATTTCTCTTATTGAACTGTCTGCTTACGACATTGGCGATGCGCTGTGTAAACTGCTCCACAAAAGCAGGTGTCATATACTGTGTAACAAACTGCTGATTGGCCCTGAAACGCTCATTGAATATATTTGTAAGCCATATTTCTTTGCCGTTATAATCTATATCCGTTATCTCGTTGCTGGCTACAAAGCTCCAAAGCGGTCCAAAATATTCTTTTCCAAGCTCCATGTACCACCTCTTATTTGACACTCATATTGGCATGATTTGAAAAGTTTGTAATCAGATCACTAAATGTCTTTCCTACTATGCCTGTTGCATCAGAGCCTATAACCGCTGTTACAACGAGGATGATTGATAAAATAGCTACAACTGTTATGAGTATTCCGCCATATTCCTGAAAAATTTCCTTCATAATATTTAAATCCTTTCTTCATCTAAGTCTAAAATAATAGTGTTAAATAATAAAATAATAGTGTTAAATAAAATCAAAAATCAAATATATGAAACTAAAAATAAAGGGAAAAAAATAGTGGCCGAAATGCCACAAAAAGAAACCTGCATAGAACATATGCAAGACATAATTTAAAAAGATATTTATATCTTACACAAAAATCGGGATTTGTAAATACCAAATCCCGAAAAAATGTGCACAAATATTCATTTAGTTTTTATACATATATCACATACTTATTTTAGATAAATATGCCAATTATAAGTCTCCCCGTTAGGACATAACAGAGAATTGCACGTCTATCCGTTAAGACATAACAGTGAATTGCACGTCTGTCCGTTAAGACATAACAGTGATTTTATGCCTCGAGCAGCTTATTTACGCTGACAAGACGTGTGACAACAACAAACACCTCTGCAGCCTTTTTCAGCTCATCAAGTGATGGATATGTCGGAGCAATTCTTATCACGCTGTCATCCGGATCCTTCTTGTAAGGGAAAGGAGAGCCTGCACCTGTCATTGTGACACCAGCTTCCTTGCACTTTGCAACGATTTCCTTTGCACAGCCTGAAAGAGCCTCAAATCCGAAGAAGTATCCACCGAGCGGCTTAACCCATGTTCCGATGCCTCTTGAAGCAATTTCATCTGTGAGGATATTCTCAACCAGCTCGAATTTAGGTCTGATAAGAGCTGCATGCTTTGCCATATGAGCCTTGATACCATCTACATCCTTAAAGAATCTCGCATGACGAAGCTGATTAATCTTGTCGTGTCCGATTGTCTGTATAGTAAGGCGCTTCTTGATATCCTCACGGTTTTTCTCAGATGTGCATATACCAGCCACGCCTGCACCAGGGAATGTCACCTTACTTGTTGAGCAAAACTCAAATACCATATCAGGGTTTCCCTCTTTCTCGCAAAGCTCAAGGATATTTGGAATCTCTGCCTGTTTATCATCATAGAGATGATGAACTGTGTATGCATTGTCCCAGAAGATTCTAAAATCATCTGCTGCAGGCTTAAGCTTTGCAAAGCGCTCAACTGTCTCATCAGAGTATACAACACCCTGTGGGTTAGAGTATTTTGGAACACACCAGATTCCCTTTACAGAGGCATCGTTATTGACATATTTCTCAACCATATCCATGTCAGGACCATCCTCAGTCATAGGAATGTTTATCATCTCAACTCCAAACTCCTCTGTGATTGCAAAGTGCCTGTCATAGCCCGGTACAGGACAGAGGAACTTCACCTTGTCAAGCTTGCACCATGGTGTATTGCCGCAAAGACCAAAGATAAATGCACGTGAAACCTGATCATACATGATATTGAGACTTGAGTTTCCATATACTATAGCCTGCTCAGGCTTTGCTCCTACCATGCCTGCGATAAGGGCCTTTGCCTCAGGAATTCCGTCCAGACATGCATAGTTTCTCACATCAAGTCCTGATTCACTTTTCATATCACTGTCTGATTTCAAGACATCGAGCATAGGGAGTGAGAGGTCAAGCTGGTCTGCTCCCGGCTTTCCACGCGACATGTCAAGGCTTAAGCCAAGATTCTTAATCTTCTCGTACTCAGCCTCAAGTGCTGTCTTTTCCTGCATTAACTCGTCCTTTGTCATTTCTGTATACTTTTTCATTTAAAGATCCTCCTGGTCTGATTTTCTAAATATTTATGTTATTATCAACTATTTGCAATTATTCAAGCTTCATCTATGCACTTTCATGTATCACAGTCTCTGTGAAGCTCATCCATGTGTGCTTTTATCTTTGCCTCATAGCCTATATCCGTAGGCTTGTAAAACACTCTGTCTGTAAGGCCATCCGGCAGATACTGCTGCTTCACATAGTGATTTGGATAGTCGTGTGCGTATTTGTACCCGACTCCGTGCCCGAGCTTTTCTGCCGCACCGTAATGGGCATCCTGCAGATGTGCCGGAACAGCCGGTGTCTTAGTCTGCTTCACGCAGCTCATTGCTGCCGATATCGCATTATATGATGCATTGCTCTTTGGCGCGCATGCCATGTATGTGACAGCCTGTGACAGAATAATCTGTGCCTCCGGCATTCCAACGCGCTCGACCTCTGCCGCCGCCGATGCCGCTACAACCATAGCCATCGGGTCTGCATTGCCTATATCCTCCGATGCAAGTATCATAATTCGTCTTGCGATAAATTTCACATCTTCTCCGGCATAAAGCATCCTCGCCAGATAATAAACCGCCGCATCCGGGTCTGAGCCGCGCATGCTCTTTATAAAAGCAGAGATGGTATCGTAATGGTTATCCCCCTTCTTATCATAGGAGATAACTCTTTTTTGTATACATTCGCTCGCCACATCGATAGTGATATGAATGATGCCATCGTCTGACCTGTCCGTGGTCAGTACACCAAGCTCAATCGCTGTGAGCGCCGCTCTCGCATCTCCGTTTGACACATCTGCAAGGAAATCAAGTGCATCATCATCTATCTGTGCATTGTATGCACCCATGCCCTTTTCTGTGTCAGTCAGTGCTCTCTTAAGAAGTACCTTTATATCATCCGTTGACAGCTTTTTAAGCTCAAAAATGACTGAGCGTGAAAGCAAGGCTCCGTTTACCTCAAAGTAAGGATTCTCAGTGGTAGCTCCTATAAGAATAATGGTGCCATCCTCCACAAACGGAAGCAGATAATCCTGCTGCCCCTTGTTGAAGCGGTGTATCTCGTCGATAAAAAGTATCGTCTTCTTCTGATACATTCCCTGATTATTCTTCGCCTGCTCCACGACCTCTTCCATGTCCTTCTTGCCTGCAGAGGTTGCATTAATCTGCATAAACTCAGCACTGGTAGTGTGGGCTATGACCTTTGCCAAAGTAGTCTTTCCGGTGCCCGGCGGCCCGTAAAAGATGATGGAGCTGAGCTTATCGGCTTTAATCGCACGATACAAAAGCTTGTCCTTCCCAACTATGTGCTGTTGCCCGACCACCTCATCAAGTGTTGTCGGACGCATCCTTGAAGCTAAGGGACCGCTTGTCTCCTTATTCTGTTCTCTCATGTAATCAAATAAATCCATATCATCCCCGCCTGAAATGCATATTTGATATACCTGTTATATCATTTTGCAATTTCTTTTAGCAAAAAATTCATTTTGCATTGATATAATCGGCAATTACGTGTTTTATAAGTGCTAATTATGCATAAAAAAGTGGTGCAAAATTCATTTCTCTATAATAAGATACATGAATTTGCACCACTTTACAACACAAAATTTAATTTTCTACGAAATGACTAATATTTGCCCTTTAATGCAGGATAAAACTGCTTAAATTTTGCATAGCCCTTCTCATATTTTTCGACAAGCTGTGGACTTGGCATGGTTGTATCCTTCTTTCTCACAATAGCCGCTGCCGCAGCCTCCACATTTTCAAAGCAGCCGTTTGCAACTGCAGCCAGTATTGCACCGCCGTATGCCGGTCCTTCCTCGACCTCTACCGTGTCAACCTGCATATTCATGACGTTTGCAACTATCTTTCTCCAAAGCACACTCTTTGCACCGCCACCACAGATTGTTGTGCTTTTTGGTGCCACACCAAGGTTCTTTGCCACCTCAAGTGAATCTCGGAGACCATATGCCACACCCTCAAACACAGCCTGCAGCATGTCGGCTCTGTCAGTATCCATGCTCATCCCGATAAACGCCGCCCTTGCAGACGGATCATTGTGCGGAGAGCGCTCTCCCATCAGATAAGGCAGAAAATACACATGATTCTCACCAAGTCTGCCATCCTCCTCAAGAGGCTTCTGCTCATTCACAAAGTCATCGGAATGAAGGATATCCTTCATCCACCAGTTGTTGCAGCTTGCAGCCGAGAGCATGCAGCCCATCAGATGATAGCCGCCGTCAGCATGATCAAACGAATGAAGCGCATTGTGCGAATCCACTCTGAACTCATCACTTGTAATAAAAAGTGTGCCGCTTGTTCCAAGAGAGAGATTGCACTTTCCGGCTCCGACTGTACCTGTGCCTATAGCTGCAGCCGCATTATCTCCTGCCCCGGCTGCAACTATGCAGTCTTTAGGAAAGCCAAGCTCACATGCCACATCAGCTTTCAGAGTGCCTGTCTTTTCACTGCTCTCATAAAGCCCAGGAAGCCACTCCTCTCTTACATCGCATATGTCAAGCATCTCCTTTGACCAGCACTTATTTTTGACATCCAGAAGAAGCATTCCCGATGCATCAGAATAATCGGTACTAAATACACCTGTCATGCGGTATGCAATATAATCCTTTGGCAGCATAAGCTTTTTTATTCTGGCAAAGTTTTCCGGTTCATTTGCTTTTAGCCATAAAATCTTTGGCGCTGTAAATCCGGCAAACGCTATATTTCCGGTGAGCTCAGACAGCTTTTCTTTTCCTATTACATTATTTAAATAGTCTGTCTCCTTCTGTGTTCTTCCGTCATTCCAAAGTATAGCAGGTCTTATTACATTGTCGTTTTCATCCAATACGACAAGTCCATGCATCTGACCGCCGAAGCTGATTCCCGCAACAGCGCTCCTGTCAAAATCTTTAGTCAGCTCTATAAGCCCAGCCACGGTCTGCTCCCACCAGTCACATGGATTCTGTTCTGACCAGCCCGGCTTTGGAAAGCTGATTGGATACTCCTTTGAGACTATATTTAATACCTTTCCGCTCTCATCCATGAGCAGAAGCTTTACTGCACTTGTGCCTAAATCCACACCTATATATAGCATATCTATTCTCCATTCACGTAATATGTTTACATCAGATAACGTAACCTATTCAGAACCCACTAACAGAAAGGATTTTCTGTCTTGTATGGCAGTGATGCCGGCTGATTGTAGTTAATATCCTCAACTGGCACGCCAATATATTTAAATACCTCAAAAAGGGCTTTTCCGTAATGACCGAAGGCTACAGCTCCGTGATGAGGATAGTTCTTCTCGATAAGCACATGGCGGTAGAAACGTCCCATCTCCTTTATCGCAAACACTCCGATACTGCCGAATGAGCGTGTTGCAACAGGAAGCACCTCACCCTGTGCCACATAAGCGCGAATCTTACAGTCTGCTGTAGACTGAAGACGGTAAAATGTAATATCTCCCGGCACTATATCTCCCTCGAGAGTTCCGTTTGTCACCTCTATAGGAAGGCTTCTTGCCATAATCATCTGATACTTCATCTGTGGGTTGCATACCTTGCTTGAACAGGTGTTTCCACAGTGGAAGCCCATAAATGTGTCTGTATGCTTGTAGTCAAATCTACCCTCGATTGACTCCTTGTACATATCCTTCGGCACTGAGTTGTTGATGTCGAGAAGTGTTACCGCATCCTCGCTGACGCATGTTCCGATGAACTCACTGAGCACTCCATAGATGTCCACCTCGCATGAAACCGGGATACCTCTTCCTGTAAGACGGCTGTTTACATAGCATGGTACAAATCCAAACTGTGTCTGGAAGGCAGGCCAGCATTTTCCTGCGATTGCCACATACTTTCTGTAGCCCTTATGCTCATCAACCCAGTCTAAAAGTGTGAGCTCATACTGTGCAAGCTTCTCAAGAATCTCAGGCTTTTTGTTGCCCTCGCCAAGCTCCCTTTCCATATCCTTTACCACATCCGGTATTCTCTCATCACCGGCATGCTTGTTAAATGCCTCAAACAAATCAAGCTCTGAATTTTCCTCAATCTCAACACCCACGTTATAGAGCTGCTTGATTGGCGCATTGCATGCAAGGAAATTGAGTGGTCTTGGTCCGAATGAAATAATCTTAAGATTATTAAGTCCGTATATAGCCCTTGCTATTGGCAGGAATTCATGTATCATATCTGCGCAGTCATCTGCATCGCCCACAGGATACTCCGGAATATACGCTCCTATATTTCTGAGTGCCAGATTGTAGCTTGCGTTTAACATACCACAGTATGCATCTCCACGTCCCTGAATTAAGTTCTCCTGTGTCTCCTCTGCTGCTGCAACAAACATCTTTGGTCCGTCAAAGTGCTTTGCAAGAAGAGTCTCTGAAATCTCCGGTCCAAAGTTTCCAAGGTAAACACAAAGTGCATTGCAGCCTGCTGCCTTTACGTCCTCAAGTGCCTGTACCATATGTATTTCGCTCTCCACGATACATACAGGACACTCGTATATGTCTGCTGCATCATACTTTGCAGCGTATGCATCGACAAGTGCTTTTCTTCTGTTTACTGACAGACTTTCCGGAAAACAGTCACGGCTTACCGCAACTATACCGATTTTCATTTTTGGAATATTGTTCATAGTGTAAATCTCCTTCTCTCATATGCCCCATCGGACAGATTAATTGTTCTTATGTGCTAAGTATATATCCGGTCCAGCTTAATTGATACCTATAATTTAGTAAATTTAGTGTATTTTTCAACTTAATTTACTAAATTATAATGTTAATACTATATTGTCATGTTATAATAAGGCAAATAAAACATAAGGAGCCATGCCATGTCTATCACAGCAAAAGAACTTGCCAAACAACTTAATCTTTCTGAAGCAGCTATATCGATGGCACTTAATAATAAGCCCGGTGTCAGCACATTCACCAGAAAACGTGTGCTCGAAGCTGCGGCCTCTGCCGGATATGATTTTTCAAGAATATCAAATACCAATGAAGCTCCGGCCTCCAATGGCACATTATATTTTGTAATATACAGAAAGAATGGCGCTGTAGTTCCTAATTCTCCTGTTTACACACATACAGAGCACGGCGTTTTGGTACAGGATGTTCCATTCTTTTCACAGCTGTCAGAGGGTATTGATTTGGGCTGCAGGCACTGCCACTACTACCTGAATATCAGCTACATATACGAAAATGACGATATTGAGGCTTTGCTATCTGAGTGGAAAAGGCTTGGAGCAAAGGGTATCCTGCTGCTTGGAACCGAGATGGAAGAGCATGACATAAAGCCCTTTACAAGGTGCGGTCTGCCTGTTGTGCTAATAGACAACTATTTCGAAGCCTTAAACCTCGATTGCGTGACTATAAATAACCTTCAGGGTGCCTATCTTGCCACAGACTACCTGATCAAGCAAACACATGCACAGCCCGGATATCTGCATTCCGCATACAGCATAACCGGCTTTGAGGAGAGAGCCGACGGCTTCTATAAAGCAATACGCAAAAACGGTATGTCAACCTCGCGCTCAGTCGTACATCACCTCTCCCCTTCAGTTGACGGTGCTTACTGTGATATGAAGGCAGTTATAAAAAGCGGTGATGAGCTTGTCCGATGCTACTTTGCTGACAATGACCTGATTGCTGCCGGAGCTATGCGTGCACTTTCAGAGGCAGGCTATCGTATCCCTGAAGACATATCAGTAATAGGCTTTGATGATATGCCAATGTGTACCTACATTACACCGCCTCTTTCGACTGTGCATGTGCCGAAGCAGTACATGGGTGAAATTGCAGTAAAAAGGCTTGCAGAGATAATAAATTCTACCTCTGCAAGCCATGTAAAAATTGAAATAAGTACAGAAATTATAAAGAGAAAGAGCTGTTAATTTCTATACATTTGCTTATGCATTTTTCTGAACTGCCGATGCACTAAGCTGTCCATCCTTCACATCTATGAGGATAGTATCTCCTGCTCTCACACCATCTGCCAGAATCAGCTTTGCTGCGAGTGTCTCGACATGCTTCTGCAGATATCTCTTGAGCGGTCTTGCTCCGTATACCGGATCGTAGCCATTATCAGTGATAAACTGCTTTGCAGTGTCTGTCAGCTCGACTGTGATTTCCTTGTCGACAAGACGCTTGTTTAAATCTGCCATGAGCAGGGTGATGATATGACCGATGTTGTCCTTTGTGAGAGGCTTGAACATGATGATCTCATCAAGTCTGTTTAAAAACTCCGGTCTGAAATGACCCTTAAGCTCATCCATGACGCGGTTCTCACACTCTGTGCTGATGCTGCCGTCTGCCTCTATGCCCTCAAGAAGCTCCTGTGAGCCGAGGTTACTTGTCATAATGATGATAGTGTTTTTGAAATCCACGGTACGTCCCTGTGAGTCAGTAATTCGTCCGTCATCAAGCACCTGAAGCAGTACGTTGAATACATCCGGATGGGCTTTTTCCACCTCATCAAAGAGTACTACTGAGTATGGCTTACGCCTTACAGCCTCTGTGAGCTGTCCACCCTCGTCATAGCCTACGTATCCCGGAGGCGCTCCGATGAGTCGTGACACTGAATACTTCTCCATGTACTCACTCATATCGAGTCTGACCATGTTGTTTTCATCATCAAACAGACTTGCCGCAAGTGCCTTTGCAAGCTCTGTCTTACCTACACCTGTAGGTCCGAGGAACATAAACGAACCTATCGGCTTTGTAGGATCCTTGATGCCCGCCTTTGATCGGATGATAGCCTCTGTCACCTTTGTAACTCCGTCATCCTGTCCTATGACTCTCTTGTGCAGCTCCTCATCGAGGTGAAGTGTCTTATTACGCTCACTCTCCGTAAGCTTTGCAACAGGTATTCCTGTCCAGCGCGAGATAATGAGTGCAATTTCCTCATCGCCCACATTCTCACGTACAAGCGATAAATCCCTGTCCTTAAGCAGTGCTTCCTCTGATTCCAGCTCCTTCTGCAAATTTGGAAGCACGCCGTACTGCAGCTCTGCTGCCTTTTCCAGGTCATAGTTCTGCTGTGCTGTCTTGATTTCATTCTTTGTGGACTCAATCTTTTCACGAAGCTTGCTGACCTTGTCAACAGCGCCCTTCTCGTTCTGCCACTGAGCCTTTTTTGCATTAAAGTCATCACGCAACTCTGCAAGCTCCTTCTGGAGTGCTGCGAGCCTGTCCTGACTTAAGTGGTCTGTCTCTTTCTTTAGAGCTGTCTCCTCTATCTCAAGCTGCATAATCTTACGATTCTGCTCATCAAGCTCTGCCGGCATTGAATCAAGCTCCGTCTTTATCATGGCGCATGCCTCATCCACAAGGTCTATTGCCTTATCAGGCAAAAATCTGTCTGTGATGTATCTGTTTGAAAGCACTGCCGCTGTGACAAGTGCCGAATCTGTGATTTTAACGCCGTGGAATACCTCGTATCTGTCCTTAAGGCCACGAAGTATTGAGATAGTGTCCTCTACTGTCGGTTCGTCTACCATAACAGGCTGGAAACGTCTCTCAAGGGCTGCATCCTTCTCAATGTACTCACGGTACTCATCGAGTGTGGTGGCGCCCACGCAGTGCAGCTCACCTCTTGCAAGCATTGGCTTAAGAAGCTGTCCTGCATCCATGGCTCCGTCTGTCTTTCCGGCTCCTACTATTGTGTGAAGCTCATCGATAAAGAGAATTATCTGTCCGTCAGAAGCTTTTACCTCCTCAAGCACTGCCTTAAGTCTCTCCTCAAACTCGCCCCTGTACTTAGCTCCTGCAATCAGAGAGCCCATATCGAGTGCAAACAGTTTTTTGTCCTTTAAGCCCTCAGGCACATCGCCTTTTACGATACGCTGCGCCAGTCCCTCAACGACTGCCGTTTTACCAACACCCGGCTCACCGATAAGTACCGGGTTATTTTTAGTCTTACGCGAGAGGATACGCACTACATTTCGTATCTCATCATCACGTCCGATAACAGGATCAAGCTTCTGCTGTCTTGCACGCTCCACCATGTCGTAGCCATATTTCTCAAGTGTATCATAGGTGGCCTCAGGGTTATCGGATGTGACCTTCTGATTGCCCCTTACCGTAGAAAGTGCTGTGAGGAATCTGTCTCTTGTGAGACCATACTCCTTTATCAGCTCCTTCATTGCCTTGTTTGGATACTTCAGCAGACACAGGAAAAGATGCTCTACCGAAACATACTCATCTCCCATTGCCTTTGCCTCGTCCTCAGCATGGATAAGAACCTTGTTCAGATCATTGCCCACATAGACCTGTGCACTGCTGCCGCTTACCTTTGTGCGCGCTGCCAGATGACGCTTTGCATTCTCTGTGAAATGCTCTACGTTTATCTCCATCTTGTCAATCAGCTTCGGTATCAGTCCGTCCTCCTGTGAAAGTAATGCCACAAGCAGGTGCTCCTGTTCTATCTCCTGATTGCCATAATCATATGCAAGCTTCTCGCAGTCATTGACTGCCTCTATTGATTTCTGTGTAAATTTTTGAATGTTCATAGTCTCACTCCCTTCTACTATGTTATCCATAAATATAATGATATGTTGGTCACTAAGGTATGCATCGATGATACCTTTTGCCCCTTTAATCATATAATCCTTATGTGTCATACAGGTAATATCAAAATTTTATCTCTAAATAATCCTTTAAATAATTCTTCAATATTCCTTGTGACTATGTTATAGCACGCAAATTAGCACTCGTCAAGTGAGAGTGCTAACAATTTTTATTAAATAAATATAAACTTTTGATTTACAAGCAAAAAAGAGTGATTTACATCACTCTCTTTTACTCAATCGGCTGCACAATCCCCGAAACATTTGCCAGATTCTGCATCTTGTCATCAGCGTCAGCCATGATATCTGCACATTTCTTAAGCTCCTGCTGCATCTCCTCCGTGAATATACGGCTCTTCTTGTAGCGAAGCTGATGCTCTGTGCTGGCCCAGAAATTCATGGCAATGGTACGAAACTGTATCTCTATCGGTACTTTGTCCTTGTGATCCGAAAAATACACATCAACCAGCACTATCATATGAAGACTCCTGTAGCCATTCTCCTTCGGTTTTTTTATGTAGTCCTTTATTGTGACAAGCTCGACATCCGCCTGATTCACAAGCATATTGGCCACCTGATATACATCGGATATAAATGGACAAATGACCCTGACGCCGGCTATATCCTTTATCTCACGCTTCATGGCATTGGTGGTGAGCGGAATGCCCTTTCGCTTCATTTTGTCTATTATACTGTCAAGCGACTTTACACGGCTCTTTATGTTCTCGATTGGATTTCTTTCGTGATTGTTTTTGAATTCATTATTTAATATCTGCAGCTTTGCTACTATCTGCTGTATACCCGATTCGTAGTAGAACATGATGTGTTCATACTGCGAGGCAATTGAACTGAATTCGCCCAACATCGGCAGCATCTCTATTTGTGTATCATCCATGTTTATACTCCTTGGTTTTAGGTTTGCTTACTAATTGTATTCCTTATACTTTTTATACATATTATGCTTCTTCTGTATTCGATTTTCCCTTTTTAACTGCCTTTTTAACTATCAGCTTTGAAACCCGGTATGTCACTTCCATCAGCGCAACTCCTGCAACTACATCATATATCACATGCTGCTTCGTAGTCAATGTGGATATGAATACTGCTATAGCGCAAATACAGAAGGTTGTACGTATCCACTGCGGTACTTTTTTGTTGCCGCGGATGCCGATATAGCAAAGCCAGCTTACAAGGCAGTGTATGGACGGAAAAAGATTGTCCGCTGCATCCATACTATATAAAAAGCGCATGAGCTGTGCCCATATGTCTGAGCCCACTATTTCCGGGCGGGTGTTGGTTGTAGGATACACGACATAACAGATAAAACAGACTGCCTTTGCCAGCCAGTCTGCCATGAGGAAACGATAACAGTGCCTTTTATCCATCGCTGCATTGTACAAATATCCTATAATCCAAAAAATATAGCAGCCAAAATAAATGACTACTGTAGGGTACACAACCGGTATCATATCATCAAGCGAGGTCTCTATATTGTGATGGATAAAACCGCCTGCAATAGCACGCGCGCCCCAGTATACACTGAAATTGAGCACTACTGTAAAAAGCAGCGGAATACGACTGTATTTTGGAAGTATTCTGTTAAAAAACTGTCCTGTTTGCGATATGCTGTCCCTGGATAACACGTACTTCTTTGTCTCCTTTTATACACTCTTTAATTTCCGGAAGCAGGTCAATATGACCTTTTTTAAACAAAAGCACTATTGTGGAGCCAATCAGCTCAAAGTGCCCCATCTCTGCGCCCTTTCTCATCATAACATTTTCGTGGTCATTGACTATGCCTCCCACAAGCAGCGCACCTATCTCAATCTGCGCCACCTTGCCAAAATTAACTGTATCCAGAATAGTCCACATACGCCTGTTTTGCCTGTATACAGGCGCATTTTCCAGTGCAATAGGCTGTACACTGTGAAGCAGTCCCTTCACAAAATGATTCCTGCCCTGAAATCCATCATCTATATAGCAGTAATGATGATAATCGTTGGCACAAAGACGCAGTATCACGCAGTCTCCTCCAACAAATTCCTTTGCAATTTTTTTGTCGGTGACAAGGTCCGTCACCTTGTACCATGAGCCCTTGATGTGAAAGCTGTTGTTACTTTTTATCCTGTATGCACTCAGGTAGCCGTCACACGGACTGATAAGATGCTCAGCCTGCCTGTCCACCTCAATATCATCACGCTTTCTGGAGAAAAAGTCCTGAAAGCTGTTATATTTCTGACCCTTAAAATCAGACATGTCTATATTGTTATTCTTTATATACCGGCTGATAAACGGCTTAGACAGCGGGGAGCGTGCTACTATTTCTCCGAGCTTAAGTGCACCTGTATGCAGAAGCACCTTAAGTGTCACACGCCCAGGTGCCGTGGTGTAAAGCCAGTCTACAAACGATTTTTTTGCCATTAAATAAGAACCTCCGCAATGAGAATACAAAACTCAACTGCCCCTATACCTACAAGCAGCACCTCTCCAAAAAGAGATGGCTTTTTGAGCTTTACAGGGAGCACGTAGCAAATGCCAATGATTAAAAGGGCAAGTGCCGCGATTGTCTGTGTATGTATAGCTGTGAACTCTCCAATCAGATATACCGCCGGGATAGCAAGCGCACTTGATGTGATTGGAAGCCCCAGATAATACTGTCTGCGCTCTGCTGTCGCTGCCTGCCTGTTGGCCTCATCCACATTAAAGTATGCCAGACGGATAAGCCCGCAAAGTATGAATACAAATATGGCAATAAATGCAACTGATATCTTTGGTGTCACGCAAAATACCCACACTGCCGGAAGCACACCGAAGCATATGATATCACTTAACGAATCTATCTGTATGCCAAATGTTCGCTCGTCCCTGGTACGGTCCTTCTTTGTGGATGCAATGGTGCCGTCAAACATATCACAGACACCGGCCAGCATAAGGCAGATTAGTGAACCCACATACCTATCCTTTATGGCAAGCATAACTCCAAGGAAGCCTATCCACATGCCTATGTATGTAAGCACTACCGTGTAATTATAAAAGCCTATGAGCCCTGTCTTTTTCTCTGTGTCTGTATTCCCTATATCCAGAGTATCTGCTATTGCAGAATTAATATTCATATTATTCATATTGATTCCCTTACTTTCATTCTTTTGTTTTTATCAGATAAAACATGATAAGTTTTCTCATTTACCCTTAACCGGTAATATTATATGCCCTTACCTGATATATAATAACATATTCATGACATAAACTCATTAATTATTTGTTTAAACTTTTCTTAATATCTCTTATTTTTAGCAAAAAACAAGGCAGAACCCGCTTTCTGATTCTGCCCACATACTATAGCATATCATGAATTATATCTTTAATCTCCTGCTTGTCCTTTTCAAGAACAAATGCAAGCTCTGCATTTAAATTGTGCTCTGCCATCTTGCCATAGCGCTCATCGACGGCTGTAGACTTCTTGCCTGCCTGTGCACGCTGCTCATTTCTGATATGTAAACACTTTAAGAGACTGATCACACTATCCGGCTCACAGCTTCTGACTGCCTCCTTATAGCGCGTTTCGCGCTCCTTCTCATTGTTTACCGCGAGCGCCTCTATCTCAGGTACTCTATCGAGCACCGCCAGTGCCTCATCCTGTGTTATTACCTTACGTATCCTCTTATCAGCATTGTCAACAGGTATATACACTCTGTCATTCTCCTCCTCAACAGGGCGGAGTAAAAAATATGACTTGAGCTGCTTGTCTCCTGACATGTCTAACTCCACGATTTCGCTTATTTTGCAAATTCCATTTGTAGCATTTAATACGTAATCACCTATTTCGAACATATCACACCTCTTTCGTTATACGTTATCATTTTATCACTTTTTCACGAATTTTGTAAGAGGAATTTTTAAAAAATGTCAAATATATCAAAAAAGCGTGTTTTACGTCAATAAAACACGCTTTAAAAAATTACTTAATCAGCTGCTTCACGCGGTCATCGAGCTGGAGCATACGGATGATAAGCTCTATTGAGCCCTTGATACCGTAGCTGGCACTGTTGATACAGATATCATAGTTACTTGCCTTGCTCCACTTTCTGCCGGTATAGAATTTGTAGGTCTTCAGATGTCTCTTATCCTCAGATTCTATCCATTTCTTTGCCTGGTTCGGAGTCACATTCTTGTTTATCTCAAGAAAACGCTGGACTCTTCTCTTCTCCGGTGCTGTGATAAAAATACTTATGTGAGGAATATGATTGTTTGTCAGAATTGCATCTGCAAAACGTCCCATAACAATGAAGTCCTCCTGCTTTGCCTTCTCTACAAGGAACTTGCTTGTATCAAAGAAAAGCACATCCTCTGATGAAAGTCCGTGGTATTTCCTAAAAGCTTTTATGCGCTTTTTGATTCCCATCCGCTCTTTTTTCTGGAAGGTAGCTGTAGCCTGGGCTGCTTCTTCTCCATCCTTCTGTCTGAACACCTCATTCATGACAGACACATCATAGAAATTCATACGAAGCTTGTCTGCAAGTGCAAATCCAATCTCATTTCCACCACATCCGCAGGAACGTCCTATACAGATAATCAGATGATCGCCCGTCTTGAAACGATCCTTCAGGTTTACGGTATTTAAATCCGCTATCTTTGGATCGAGGATATCTCCGTCAGCAAAGCCTGTCGGGAGCTCCGCTATTTCCTCTACTATGTTGTTGTATTTGACCATGATATCATGCCTTATATCATGATCAGGTATTGTTCTTGCCATGTTGCTTATCAGGGCAAGCTCGCTTCGGATTCTTGAGCTGTTCTGCCTTGAGTGCAGATCCTCCATGATGTTACGGATACATATATCCTTCTCGCCACCAAATACCCTGCCGAGGGATGAGCCTAATTTCTTGTATACTTCGGCATCAAGCTCATAGATTTCGATGGCAAGAGCTTTAATTTTCTCGTCATAAAATTCCATAATTCATCCCTCCTATAAAAAGAATATGATCATATCTATGATGAAAACAGGTATCAGATAACGCAATGACCACCACATGTAACCAAAGAACGATGGCATGTTGATACCATTTTCGTCTGATAATGACTTGACCATAAAGTTCGGTGCATTTCCAATATATGTGTTGGCTCCCATAAATACAGCGCCACACGAAATTGCCATAAGCATCTTGACCGGCACCACTCCCAGTGTGGTTGCGACACCTGTAGTAAAGTGCATGGCTCCCGCTGTAGTAAGGAAAACCAGATATGTCGGTGTATTGTCGAGGAAGCTTGAAAGTGCTCCTGTTGCCCAGAACATCTCAAACGGCTTTGTGATTCCAAGACCTGAACCTGCACTCTTTAATACCATAAGAGCAGGCTGCATGGTGATGAAGATTCCGATGAAAAGCACCGCAACCTCCTGAATTGCTCCCCATGTGAAATGGTTCTGCACACGAACCTCCTTCGGTGTTGTCTTGAAGGAAAGCAGGGCTGCAAGCAGAATAATAGCAATTTCAATAATTGCAGGCACAGTGAGTGTAACCTCCCTGAATATCGGAATACCGATAACCTCTCCTGCAGCGTTCTGGAATGCAGAAAGCTTAGGAAGCACACCGCTTAGTATAACAGCTATAACAATCATTACGATATATAAAAAGTTGTGGGCACCCTTTATCCTGATAAGAGGCTCATTTTCCTTCACCTCAGGCATAAGTCCCTTAGTGATATCCTTCTGGTATGCCTTCTTGTCCAAATGATAAAATATGGAAAGAAGCAGTATCATATTTAATACGAGAACCGGAAACAGCCTCATGCTCCAGAAGAACGATACTCCTCTTGAAAATCCCATGAGCAGTGGCGGATCTCCGATAGGTGTAAGACATCCTCCGATATTTGACACAAGAAAAATGAAAAATACCATGATGTGACGCTTGTTTTTTCTCCATGAGTTCATCTGGATAATCGGCCTTACAAAGAGCATACTGGCTCCTGTAGTTCCTATACAGCTTGAAAAAAGAGTTCCAACAGCAAGCATGATAACGTTTACCTTTGGGTTGCCGACCAGACTTCCCTCCAGCTTGATATTTCCGGCTACGCAGAACAGTCCAAAGAGCAGCACGATAAAGGTCAGATAGTCACCTATCAGACACTCCAGTACCGTCTCTACGGCTTTTGGTGCTCCATAGAACAGCGCGAACGGAATGGCAAAAAGCAGTGACCATAAGATAACTGCATGAGCTTGATGCTTCTCCCACCATTCAGGCTTCACAAGCGGCATAACTGCTATGCACAGTAATAAGCCCGCAAATGGGATACACAACATTAATAATGTGTTTGACATTCTTTTCACCTCTACTTTGTTAAAAAATAAACTAATTCAAATCTAGTTCATTTTACACCATTATTTTTTATTTGCAACCTGTCTCTTATACACATCTCCGAGCCCACGAGACTGCAGCTAATCTC
>ENA-OYXQ01000385-OYXQ01000385.1-human-gut-metagenome-genome-assembly--contig:-NODE-385-length-20350-cov-12.125548_pt1 | contig 20350 bp, 17 predicted proteins | sample MGYA00243974_ERZ653430 | MGnify/ENA primary metagenome ERZ653430 (study PRJEB26926, sample SAMN06164997) | human gut metagenome | biome: ENVO:00009003; feature: ENVO:2100002; material: ENVO:00002003...
AGATCTACACCCTAGAGTTCGTCGGCAGCGTCAGATGTGTATAAGAGACAGTTTAGATTTTTTGTAAAACAGTTGATTTTACACCGTTTTAAGCTATATTATTTTCTATATACAGAGACTTTTTATTCCAGATTTCCCATCCAAAGTCTCTCAGAAAGGATTTACTGATAATGAAAGTAGAAGAAAGATTATTAAAATATGTGGGCTATCACACCACATCTGATGAAGCAAGTGATAAAATACCAAGCAGTGACAGGGAATTTGCACTCGCAAGAGAGCTTGAGTCAGAGCTTAAGGAGCTTGGCTTATCCAAGGTTGTGCTCACTGACCATTGTTACGTGTATGGTCTGCTGCCTGCCACTGCCGGCATGGAGCACAAAAAAGCGGTCGGATTTATTGCACATATGGATACTGCACCTGATTTTTCCGGGGAAAATGTCAAGCCACAGCTGCTGCATCACTATGACGGAAGCGATGTGCTGCTTAGAGGCAGTGGCGAATACCTGAGAGTAAGCGATTTTCCTGAGCTTAAATCTCTCACCGGACGCACTCTCATTACCACAGATGGCACTACCCTGCTTGGTGCCGATGACAAGGCCGGTGTGGCTGAGATTATGACCGCCTTAGAGCAGATTATCGCAGAGGGCACTCCTCACGGCGATATCTGGGTTGGATTTACCCCCGATGAGGAGGTCGGAAAGGGTGCGGATTTGTTTGATCTGGACTATTTCGAGGCAGATTTTGCCTACACTGTGGACGGTGATTACGAGGGCGAGGTGGCCTATGAAAACTTTAATGCCGCAAGCGCTGAATTTACCATAAAGGGCGTCAACGTGCATCCGGGCGAAGCAAAGGACATTATGGTCAATGCTGCTTTGGTTGGCTGCGAGATTGCCGCAGCGCTGCCTGCAAACGAGACTCCTGCCACAACTGAGGGCAGAGAGGGCTTTTACCATCTGTGTGATATGAGCGGTGATGTAGCATCAGCCCATCTGTCATATATTGTGCGCGACCACGACAAGGCTCTTTTTGCTAAAAGACTTGATACTCTCCGCTCTCTTGAGATAGAGATGAACAAAAAATATGGTGAGGGCACTGTTTCTTTGACTATCACCCACTCCTACGAGAATATGCTTTCAATCATAATGGACAACATGTACATTATCGACCTGGCTAAGGCTGCTATAGAGGAAAACGGTCTAGAGCCGCTATCACGCCCGGTTCGCGGCGGTACAGACGGCGCACGTTTATCCTTCATGGGACTTCCTTGTCCAAACCTCGGTACCGGCGGCTACGGCTTCCACGGCCCATTTGAGCACATATCAGTGGAGGGCATGGAGACTGCGGTTAATATAATCAAATCAATTGTGAAGCATGTGCTGATGCTGGCTGACGTGTGATTTCGTGCCGGTCAGTTACTCTTCACAACTAACAGTGTGACTAGCCACGGCCACGTTACTGTTCACTACTAACAGTGTAACCAGTAATCTGACTGCGTTTTAGTGTAAACAATAACTGATTTGTGTATTGACTTATCTGACAATTCTGCTATAATGATGGCAACCAATTGTTTTTCGTTTATTTTCGAACGAATAATTACAGCTTTTTTTGAAACTGACAGATGTTTCAGAAGGGAGACCATATGGTAGTACTTGCAGCACTTATCATTTTTGCAGTTGTTGGTGGAATATTTGTAAATTATCTTCGCAGAAATCAAAATGATATCGGCGGAGGAATGGGAAAGAATTACATGAAAGAGCATTGGGGAATCGATGACGACAAGTAATCAAAAATACCGGGCAACACATTTTGTGTCCCGGTATTTTTTATACAACCATCGTAACTATTCAGAACCACTGAGAACAAAAAAGCTGATGCGTCATCAGAAAAGCCTGACTTTGCTATCGTGAATTTGCAGGCTCCATGTTCACAGAGCGGCCCTTTATCTTCGCATTCTTCATGGCATTAAGCACTTCCTTGCCATACTCAGCCGGCACCTCAACAAATGTATACTTGTCGTACATGTCGATTGCACCAACAAGCCTGCCAGGCATGCCTGACTCGCCTGCAATGGCACCTAAAATGTCACCCGGCTTTATCTTGTCCTTCTTTCCGACGTTGATAAACAGGCGTACCATGCCATCCTCTGCTCCTGTATTGTGGAAATCATAGTCGTCCTTTGATTCAGCTGTGGATATCTCTGAAGCACCCATAGCCTGGTATAAAAATGCCGCCGCTATATCCATTGCCGTGTAATCTGACTCATTTATCTGATTCTCTATAATATCAATGACACTTGTGAGATTTTCCTCATCTATAATGGTGGAAATCTGGTCCATAATCTTTTCTGCCCTGATTTTGGCAACATCATCAGATGATGGAATTGGCTGTGCATAGATTTTTGTCTTGCAGTAGCGCTGTATGTCCTTGAGCTTATATACCTCCTTGCCCTTTACAAAGGAGAATGCCTTTCCACAGCGGCCTGCTCTTCCTGTACGGCCGATTCTATGTACATAATACTCGTCATCCTGAGGCAGATCATAATTAAAAACAGCCTCCACATCATCCACATCAATTCCGCGCGCTGCGACATCAGTGGCAATAAGAATATCTGTCTTTCCGTTTCTGAAGTTCTTCATGACACGATCTCTCTGCACCTGCTTCATATCACCATGAAGTCCTTCTGCACTGTAGCCGCGTCCGCAAAGCTCATATGCCAGCTCGTCGACCATCTTCTTGGTATTGCAGAATACAAGTGAGAGCTTTGGATTATAGTAATCCAACAGTCTTGTGAGTACATCTATCTTGTCCTTGCGCTTCACATCATAGTAATACTGGTCGATATTTGCGACTGTCAGCTCTTTTTTCACAATCTTGATATTGATAGCATCATGCTGATATTTTCTTGTAATTTCCAAAATAGGCTTTGGCATTGTTGCCGAGAAGAGTACTGTCTGATGCTCCTGTGGCAGGTATTCGAGCACTGTCTCGATATCCTCCCTAAAGCCCATGTTGAGCATCTCGTCTGCCTCGTCGAGCACTATTGTCTTTACATGGTCAGGCCTGATTGTCTTTCTCCTGAGATGATCCATAAGACGCCCCGGGGTTCCGATAATAATCTGCACACCGCCCTTAAGTGCCTTAATCTGGCGGCTGATATCCTGTCCTCCGTATACCGGAAGTACCTTCACACCATGCATATATTTTGCAAGCTTCCTGATTTCATCTGCCACCTGGATGGCAAGCTCCCTTGTAGGAGAGAGGATGATAACCTGTGTCTTGTGACTTGATGCATCAACGCTCTCAAGCACCGGAATACCAAAGGCTGCTGTCTTTCCTGTTCCGGTCTGCGCCTGTCCGATTACATCCCTGCCCGAAAGCACTGCCGGGATTCCCTGAGCCTGTATTGGAGTTGCCTCCTCAAAGCCCATATCCTTGATGCCTCGCAAAATCTTAGGGTTTAGTTCTAATTCGTCAAATCTGATTGTTTCCATATATTTTTTATATTTCCTTTCAAAAAAATAAAGTGTGCATATTTTTATAACATGCACACTTTAACATATTTGTGAGATAATTACAAAATATTATTTCTTCATTTTTTACGAAATATGCAATACCGCATATTTCTTTACTGAATAGTTACCAAAATACTACATACTGCTAAATAAAGCTGCTATCTCATCCGGTGTCAGATTACGATTTGTGTTATTCAAATCTACAACCGGAGACTTTGCCGGTTCCGGTTCACTTACAGCCTCCGGCTCAGGTGCCTGAGGTGCATCTGTGACCGGTTCCGTAATCACTTTCTCTGCCGGCTCTGATTCAGGTTCTGTCGCACCTGCGTTTGCACTTGCAAAAAGTGCTGCTATTTCATCTGCACTCAACTGGCGGTTCGGATCGCTGTTTGTCGTATCTGCAACAGCTTCGGCTGCAGCAGGGCTTGGCTCTACTACCGGTTCAGGTTCAGGTACATGTGGTGCCTCTGTGACCGGTTCCGTAATCACTTTCTCCGTCGGCTCTGATTCAGGTTCTGTCGCACCTGCGTTTGCACTTGCAAAAAGTGCTGCTATTTCATCTGCACTCAACTGGCGGTTCGGATCGCTGTTTGTCGTATCTGCAACAGCTTCGGCTGCAGCAGGGCTTGGCTCTACTACCGGTTCAGGTTCAGGTACATGTGGTGTCTCACTTACAGGTTCCGGTTCATGTACATGTGATGTCTCAACTACAGGCTCCGGCTCATTTATCTGAATAGGCTCAGGTATCTGTTCTGACTCATTCGCTTGTACAGATTCCGGTTCAGGTATCGCCTCCATGGCCGATGCTGATTGTGGTGCGTCGGTCGTTTGCTTAGGCATCTCAACATTTGCTGTAAACTGAATAGGATTTGCTGTGATTGCCTGACTCAGACGGATTTCCATATCCTTTATGCTGTCAGACAGAACCTGCTGCTTTTCCATAATGTCCTTGAGGTTATCATAAATCACATTTTTCTGGCTCTCAATAATGAAATCATTGCTCTCCTTGAGCTTATTCTCAAGACGCTCAAACGTCTCCATAAGCTGTTCATTAGAGTTCATAATCGCATCAGCATTTTCCTTATTCCTGTTGATGACAACCTTTGCAATTCCCTTCTGTGCATTGACGATATCCTCAGTCGGAATCTTTGACTCCTTCTGCAGTATCTCAATCTTTTCCTCTATCTCATCAAAGTACTTCCTGAGCATGAGATAAGATGCCTTTTCAGACTTGAAAATACTGTCATACTGTTCCTCCCTCCTGTCCTCCTTTAGAGCACTTAGTGAGAAAAATCCGCTTATCACTCCCCACAGGCAAATCATAAAGATAACTGTGATTGCTGCAATGAGCATGTATTCCTTTGGATAATTAATTATCGCATAAAAATCCGCTAAAATAACAAGCGTGGAAATAAGAATTAGAAATATAACCTGTATTTTTGCCTTTTTTTGCTTTTTATCCTGCATATAATTCCCCTTCCCGGGGCCTGACGCTATCCGCGACAGCCGTACCGTGTGATGGCTGTGGATAATACAAGTCCCAGTACATTTATCTTAATGTATCTATTATAGCGTTTATTGGCTGTAATGTCGATTGTTTTTAATGATTTTCAGACATTTTCCAAGTATCCATGTTTTCCGAATAGCGTACGTATATACCGATGTTAGTATATTTTTCATTACTCCCCCATTAATTGTAAACCTTTATTTCAGTTACGGTTGACAATTGACATCTTTTCATGTTAATGTGTTAACCGTACAAAAATTACTATGAAATTTACAAAAAGGAGATTTTATCATGAACCAGACAGAAACTATAGACTACAAGCATGGAACGACCTATGCCATAACGGTAACAGCGCTCATGACAGCTGTCACATGTATTCTTGCACCATTATCTATCCCGATTGGGCCGGTACCGATTTCACTGACAAACCTGGCCATATATATTTCATTATATCTGCTCGGATGGAAACGCGGAACTATAAGCTACCTGATTTACCTGCTTATCGGACTTGTCGGAATCCCTGTATTTTCAGGCTTCACCGGTGGCCCAGCTAAGCTTGCCGGTCCTACAGGCGGATACATCATCGGTTTTATTGCCATGGCAATTATTGCAGGACTTGTAATCGATCATTTCCACCAGCCTTGGCTCCAGCTCATTGGTATGATTGTCGGAACTATCATATGCTATGTGCTCGGTACAGCATGGTTCTGCTTTGAGGCAAAAAGCACAGTCAGCGGTGCACTCTCAATATGTGTGCTCCCATTTATCCCGGGCGACCTGATAAAAATGATAATTGCCATGCTTATCGGACCGGCTATTAAAAAAAGACTTCGCTAAACATCAACTCCAAGCTTTCTAAGCTCCTGATACAGGCGCGCTACCGGAAGCCCTACCACATTATTGTAATCACCATGTATTCCCTTAATGTGGATGGCAAAGCGTCCCTGTATCCCGTAGCTTCCTGCTTTATCCATCGGATCCCCGCTTGAAATATAGCAGTCAATTTCCTCTTCCGTCAGTGTATACATGCTGACATCCGTCTTCTCATAAAAGCAGTGTTCTCCGGTTCTTCCGGCTTTGTCAATAAAAACAAACGTTACCCCTGTATAGACACTGTGCGTTTTTCCCGAAAGCATCGAAAGCATACGCCTGGCATCTTCTTCGTCCTTCGGCTTTCCAAGAATCTGATTCTCATAAGCCACTACCGTATCCGCTCCGATTACAAGAATATCCTGCGGTGTCACAAGCTCTGCATGCTGTTCATTGTAGGTAAGCACACCTGACGCTACCTCCTCTGCCTTTTGACGGGATAGCTCCATGACAACCGCAGATGGCTCCTCCTCTGTGATTATCTCTTCTCCCTTTGCAGGACAGACAACAAACTCTGCCCCAATCTGCTCTAATAATTCCTTTCGACGCGGTGATGCCGACGCCAATATTATCTGACTCATATTTGTTTTAACCTTTTCCTTCACTTTGGATTTTGTGGCTGTTTCATCTGAAGAATACAATTCCTTATGACTGATTACACGTTTCCACTTGTATTATACGGTTCCCTCTTTCACCGGCGCTTTCCCTGACATAAATCTGTAAAATACAGCACAAAATACCAACGCAAAAACGACTCCAAACACATTCTGAATCACCCTGAGGCTGACTGCTCCCTTTAACCCATAGCTCTCTGCAGCTATAGCCAGAGCACCAAATGTATTAAAAACAGCCTGCCAGCCGTATTGTGCCGATAATCCCACGCCGATTCCACCTATGATTCCTATGTACGCATAGATTGATGGCGGAAGCAGGAAGTATAATGCCGTGAAGCATATAACACCGGCGATATTACCGACAATCCTTTTTTTGACCCTGTACTGCATATCCTCCATAAACGGCAGGATGGCAGACATGGCTGCAATACCTGCCCACATTGCACGCGGCATATTGCAAAGCTGTGCAATACATAGAACTAACGGTACGCATAGTATCTGGCACAGCTGCCATTTTGTACGTGATGAAAAAAGATCAAACTCCTGAATTACAGCTTTCATATTTCTTTTAAAGACTCTGTTTTTATGATTTCTGTAAAATACCAGGCATGTGATGGCAGCACCTGCAGCCATCCCTGCTATTCGAAGCATATAGCTTTTTCCTGTCACATCATATCCATATAACAATAAATAGCCAAGAACCAGTGTGGATTGATTAAACATAAATGGATTATGGCATCCGAACAGAACCAGCACTGCCAGTGCCGCGATGTTTATAAGCAGTGCCGGAAGCGGTGAAAGCTGATTTGCCAGATGCGGGCATACTGTCATAATTACAAAGAACAATGCCAAAAGCCATGTAGAATGTCGGGTATGGATTCCCAGATCAGCGTTGCGAAATACCATAACGCATAATAAGACCACTACTCCCACAATGCTGTTATCCTTTCCCAATATAATGCTTGAGGCAGTGACAAAGGCAAAGCAAAAAACCATTGTGACAGCTATCTTCACCATATATACAAACGCATGGTATAGTTTTTCTTTCATTGTTTTACTACTTTTCAGCAGGCTTTTAGAGCCGGCCTGATTTAACTGCAGTTCCTGATAAAATGTCATATAAATTCTCCTATCTTTTATCTTATTATTGTATTATTGTATCTATCATGTTCTAAATAACTACTCATTATAATTCTTTATTGGCAGTTCTACTACAAATCTGCATCCTCCGTATTCCCGGTTTTCAGCTTTGATTGTTCCACCGGCGATGTCTACAATTCTTTTCACAAGTGCCAGGCCAAGGCCGTTTCCCTCGGCTTTATGGGAACCATCCACCTGATAAAACTTGTCAAATATTCTGGCTTTTGCATCATCCGCAATTCCCGGTCCCTCGTCTTCCAGAATAAACTGCACAGAATCATTTTCATGCCTTAGAAACATGGTGATTGTCCCATTTTGTGGACTAAACTTGATTGCATTATCCAAAAGATTCATCCAGATATGCATAAAAAGCCCTTCATTTCCAACATATCTGACCTCCTCCATCTCCACCTGAAATCCAATTCCTTTTTCAGTCCATTTATCTTCCAATGAAAGAAATGCCTGACGGATTTGTTCATCCAGACGATATTCGGTTTTTTTCATTGGAATATTCTGATTTTCCAGCCTTGATAACAATAAAATATTTCCAACAAGGCCTGAAAGCCTTTGAGTATTAAACAGGATTTTTTCTACATACCCCTCCTGCTCCTGTGACAGCTCATCTCCCTGGAGCAGCATCGTATAGCCTTCAATTGCATTGATTGGAGTCTTGAACTCATGGGAAACATTGGATACAAAATCCATTTGCAGCATCTCTGTTGCACGAAGCTCTTTTGTCATGACATTAAAGCTCTGATATGATTCTCCAATCTCGGCTATGCGGCTGTTTGTTTCCAAATGCTGTTCAAAATCTCCCTGGGAAACTGCCTTCATTGCTTTACCAAGCCTGGTAATCGGCTCAAGGAGCCTTGCATTGATAAATGATGTAATAAGTCCTGCTATCAATGTATTAAAAATCAAAAGCCAGCCAAGGCCCGGTATTTTCCCGGGCAAATCCAAAAAATGATTCAAAAACGCAAATAACAGGGCTGATATCAGCATAGAAAATGCAAGTGCCAGCCAGATTGCACCGGTCAGACATGAGCGGATACGCAATTCTTTTTTCTTTTTATACTCCATTATTTTTTCACCACCTTGTATCCCAGACCACGCATTGTTACAATTTCGAAATCCGGATTTTCTTTAAAACGCTCCCTGATTCTTCCTATATGTACCTCTATCGTATGTGGGTCTGCCTCCGTCTCATATCCCCATACCTCATCCATTAGCTGCTGCTTCGTAAATGTCCTGCCCGGTGAAGCTGCCAGCTTGTATAAAAGCAGAAATTCTTTTTTTGGCAGGACAAGCGCTTCATCACCGGTCACAACTGTCATTGCATCATAATCAAGCTCGGTTGAGCCAATCACAATTTTGTGTTCGTTCAGTATCTGTGCACGACGAAGCAGTGCCCCTACCCTTAAAACCATTTCATTGACATTTACAGGTTTTACCATATAGTCGTCACTTCCCGAAAGAAAGCCCTGACGCATATCATCGAAGCTGCTTTTTGCAGTAATCATAAGCACCGGTATCTGATATCCCGCCGAACGAAGCTCCGACACAAGTTCATATCCATCCATAACCGGCATCATTATATCGGAAATGATTAAATCAATATATTCTCTGTCCAATACCTCCAGTGCCTGTGCTCCATCCGACGCACTTTTGACCTGATATCCGCTCTTTTCAAGCACCTTTTGGAATAACAGACTTAATTCTTTATCATCTTCTACAATTAATATCTTAAACACGATTTATGTTCTCCTTTAATCAAAACAAATCCCTTGCCCATCCAAGCAGATGCTGTACCAGAAACACCTTTCTTTTATGTTTTTCTGTTAATTCAATCGGCTTTACATGATACGGATCATAATATGTTCCGTCGTCTAATACCTGTCTGGACACGCTCTCATACTCCATCATGCCATCCTCCAGCTGTTTATTAATCTCTTTACTACGTATTACAAGCATCAGCTCTGTATCCAGATAAGTACTTCTCATGTCCATATTGAATGAACCTATTACTGACAGATCATCGTCAATCAGAATACTTTTTCCATGATACGAATAACCGCCTTCATATTCCCAGATATCAATTCCTGTTTCTAAAATTCTGTTTCTGTTTTTGGCATAATCAGCAGCTCCAAATGGATTTCCGTTATTTGCAACAGAATTTGTCATAATAGAAAAGTCCGGAACCTTCTGTGCAATTTCCTCCCATGTATTATACATCATATCATTGCAAATAATATATGGTGTATGAATTTTTACGCGTTCCTTTGCATTTTTCATTAATTCTCCCAGCTGATACCATACCACCGGTTCCTTAGCTTGGGTGTGGATCGGGTTTGATAACAATGTAATCTTTTCTGTTTCAAAGGTTTCATCCGCATAATCTGTATCACAAATTTTTTCCTTATTAACTTCAAAATATTGCTGATACCCTTCCTGCAGCTCTAAAACTGCTTTCTTTACAGATTGTCTGTCAGCTAATTTTTTACTATTATGAAAATACCGACAGTCCTCCTGTTCCCATATTGTTTCAAAATAATTCCAAAGCTGATTGACCGAATTATCTTTCTGTGGCTCATCGCAGACAACTAACACATCCCGGTCAAAATTTTTATGCCCCGGAAAATCACCCAAAAAATAATTATATGTGTTTCTTCCGCCAAGAATATATATTTTACCATCTGCAATCAGATATTTATCATGCATTCTTCCCATTGTCTTCCATGGCTTAAGCGGATTTGCTTTATTGTACAGCTTAATCTCAACATTCTCATGCGAAGATAATCCATAAAAATATGGATTACCCTCCATATCAATCCAGCTCTCCATTCCATCTACCAATATGCGGACATGTACGCCTCTGTCTGCCGCATCATGCAGTGCTCCTAAAATCAATTTTCCGCTTTCGTCTGATTTAAATGCAAATGTAGAAAGGATTATTTCATCCTTTGCATTTTGGATTAATCTAACTCTTTCTAAAAGAGCCTGCGAATTTTTTTCAATGATTACTGCTCTTTCCGTATTCTCTCTCCCCGCCACACTCATAATATTTTGTGTTTCCTTTATAGTAGCATCAGACACCGCCGGCTGTTTTTTATATGTGATGCAGATTCCGATTAACTCATAAAAAGCCACACATAAAAAAACTGCCAGTATAGCAAAAATAATTTTACATATTTTATGCCTTTTCATTGTACATCACCTGATTCCTTGTATTTTATACTCATACAATACAATGTCAATCTCAATTTTACCTCAACAGAATTGATTTTATGCAAAAAAACAGGAAAAAGCAGCTGCCTGCAATTTCCTGTCCATATAATTTTTAAAGCACAATTACGGCAGCGTCAAGCCCCTCTACTTTTCCGTCAAATGCGCTATCTGTCAGCAGATTATATTTCTCGGCATACTCATTAAATTCCTTTACACTGCTGCCGCAATTGAAAAGCATTGCGATTGTCTCTTCGCCGTTTTTTCTGATCATAACAATCGTATCATCATCGTCATTTGTGATTGTCTCAATCATTTCGCCCTCTACGATGCATGCATGTGCTTTTCTAATCTGCATGAGCTTCTTATACCAATTATACATCTCCTTGTCCTGGTATTCCTCATCCCAGTACATGCCTCGTCTGCAGTCCGGATCATTTGCTCCCGGCATTGCATACTCATCACCATAGTAGACCATAGGCATTCCGGGCAGTAGCAGCTGAAAGGCTGCTGCGAGATGCTGCTTTTTCTTATTATCATGGCACAGATGTAAAAATCTTGCTGTATCGTGGCTGTCAATCAGGTTCCACATCAGCGGATAGCACTTTTTGTTTAAGCGCCCCTTCAGATATCCCAGATTCTGTACAAACTGGCTGACATTAATCTTTTCGTCTGCAAGCAGGTCTATCAGATTCAGGTAGAATGGATAATTCATGACAGTATCCCACTCATCTCCCTCGAGGAAGTCTCCTGCGTAGTGCCATATCTCACCAATTATCAGCATATCCTTCTTTACTGCCTTGATTGCCTTTCTGAAATTCTTCCAGAAGAAATGACTGATTTCGTCTCCTACATCCAGTCTCCATCCGTCAATATCACATTCCTTAATCCAGTAGCAGGCAACATCCGTGATGTATTTTTCAACCTCAGGATTTTTCAGATTAAGCTTTGGCATTCCACCGTAATAGCCGAAGCATTTGAAGTTTGGAATCTCTCCCCATTCACTCTTAGGCGGCAGCTCGTCGATAAAATACCAGTCCAGATATTTTGATTTCTCGCCCTTTTCCAGTATATCCTGAAATGCAAAAAATTCTCTTCCTGTGTGATTGTATACCGCATCCAGCACTACCTTCATGCCACGCTCGTGGGATTTTTGTACGAGCTCCTTTAAGTCCTCTGTTGTTCCAAATGATGGGTCAACCTGATAATAATCAATAGTATCATACTTATGGCACGAATTTGATTTAAAGATTGGTGTCAGATACACCACATCGATTCCCAGATCTTTAATATAATCCAGATGCTCTATGATTCCCCTGAGATTGCCATGCAAATCATCCATAGGCGTAATCGGCGCCTTATACCACAGCTCTTTGTCCACCGGCTGTGTTGTGGCAAAGCGCGACGGAAAAATCTGATACACTACCTTGTTGGCTGCCCACTGTGGCACCTCAAACATCTCTTCCTCTCTGAGATTCTGCGGGCAGTCAAACATTCTATCCCTGTTTGTGATGCACTCCTTATCGAACTCATAATTGCCGTAATATACCTTTTCACCCTGCATGTCCGTAAATTCAAAAAAGTATCTCAGACATATCAGATGCATCTGAAGCTGCGCCTCATAATAATCGTGAAACTGCGAGGTGGCTACCTTCTTCATAGGAAGTGTCATTCGCGTATCCTTGCGCTCGATTGGTATATACTTGTCCTCATAGTGAAGGATTACCTCCTTCATATCATCCTTTTTTACCTGCACGCGTATCACAAACAAATCCTTATCTATCGCATAGCAGAATCTTTTATCCATATCATGAAAAATTGCTGAATATTCCATAAAATGCCCCTTTACTTACGTATTTCGTTATTTTGTATTTTAACGCACTATTTCAAACAATTCTATCATTATATCCATGACATTTTTACACTATTTCTACTTTATGCATGATTTTAGATTAATAACATTTTATTTTTTTGACTTTATTCCCTAAAACACTGCGTTCATTATCAATCTTTGAAATCTCACTTTTGTGCCGAAAATTCGAGTGCCTTTTGTTCATTTTCTGCTGTCATTGCATCCACATAATCCTGAGGATTCCAGACTTCATCTAATATATCCTCCGGGAACTTTTTACGAATATCATCAGAGTATTGGCTGCCATCTCCCGGCTCCCAATATTCAGATAGTTCATATCCATTCTCTGTCACATTGAAAGTTAGGGCAACAGGACCACAACCTCCACCGACACTTTCAATCCCTTCTTCGGACAAATTATATTCCTCATAAAGAGTGAGAACATATACGGTCAATGTCTCATTCTCCTCAGAGTTTGCAGCCCCACCGGCTTCTGTAGCCAATACAGTATGGCTTTCGCAGGCAAAAACACCTTTGTAGTATCTATCGCTGTTATGTTCCATGATTGCATTATGGATTGCTGTATCAACATTGGTTTCGTTAATCGATTCTGTTCTGGTTTCCCCGGCACAGATGCGTTGTAAATAGCTGATAAAGTCAGAGTCAGTTATTCGGTAATACACATTCTCATACAGAATTGCTGCTTGATTTCCGTTGGAATCAAAACCGCTGAATGTGATTCTGTCGTTTTCCTTGGTATCCACATGAAGGGAATAGAAAGGTGTATGACCTTGCAAAGATTGGTCTTTGTGACCAATCTTTAAGTTTTTAATACGACTGCTCAACTCGTCAATTTCCGCTGCGGATAATTGGAATGTGGTCGGTCCGATATTTGTTCTAAAGTCCATGGTGCTTGCTTTGGAAATTTGAACAGAATCAAGTTTCACTGGGAATGAACTCGGATTTGTCAGGAAACATACCCCAAGAACAATACTTGAAACCACAGCAATAGCAACAATCCAAAATGCAGGTTTCTTGTAATTCAGCACATTTTTCACCCTTTCTTTGACGCCAACCTCTCCAAAGGCAAGTGGACAAACCATAACTGTTCTTCTATTCACGCTACAAGAAAGCAGAGCTTCTGAATAAGAAATAGACTCGTTTTGATTCAGTCCACGAATAACTTTTTCATCGCAGGCAAGTTCAATATCTCGGCAAAGTAAAATATACGCAATCCATACAAGAGGATTGAACCAATGGATTGCCAACACTAAATACCCCAACGGTTTCCACCAATGGTCACAGCGTTTCAGATGAGCATTCTCATGGGCAATAATATAGGGCAACTGTGCTTCATCTGTCCCGGAGGGAATGTAGATGCTCGGTTTGAAGAAACCAAGAATAAAAGGTGTTTGTATATCGTCACAAATCCAAATGTTGTCCCGCACAGAAAGGGATGCACCGACTTTCTTTTGCAAGCGGAAATAGCTGACGGCAGCATAAACGAGCATGGCTATGATGCCTATTGCCCATACGATTGCCAGCACAGGAATCAAAAGCTGAAGTGGATTTGCGCTTGCAATTGGCTCTGGAGCAAAGGTGTCCGTAATAATTGGATTCACTACCTTGTCGATAGAGCTTACGCCTGTGGAGATTTCTGGTGTCCAGTCCATCATGATTTCAGGACTGATGGTCTCGGCACTTGGAATCAAGCTCAATGCGCTTTCAAAACTGAATGGGCAAATCAATCGAAAAGCTACGATACCCCACAGTAGGACATTGATCCACTTAGGTGCCTTTTTCAAAACCACACGCAAAAGTACGACCGCAAGGATCAGCCAAGATGCGGCGATACTCATATTTACAATTTTCAAAAAGAATGAACTCATAGATTACTCCTTTCCGGCGGCTGCATCAATCATGCGTCGAATCTCCGCAGCTTCCTGTTGAGAAATACCCTTCCTTTGTGTAAAAGCCGCAATGAAAGCAGGAAGGGAACCTTCAAAGGTTTCGTCAACGAACTGCTCGCTCTGAACGGCATAGAAATCATTTTTAGACAGAACAGAGGAAACGATGCCACCATTATTCTGGAAGATACCACGCTCACAAAGCTTGCGTAATATCGTATAGGTGGTGGAGCGATTCCAGTTCAGTTCTTTTTCACAGAGCTTTACCAATTCTCTGGAGTGCAAAGGCTCATTCGCCCAAATAATATCGGCAAAGTGGGATTCCACTACGCCCATCTTCATCTCAGCCATAAAGATTTCTCCTTTCAGTTTATCGCTAATAAACTATTTATAGTTTACTCCCGATAAACTGAAATGTCAATAGGAAACAGCCATTACTCTCACAGGTTTCATAAAGTTTTGGGAAGAGAATCCGCTGTCGCCACGAAGATAAGTTTTAATGCTCCTTTCCAGGTATTCTTGAAAAATAGATTCCATAAATTTATCAAAAAAATCCGCTATACTTTGTTTTAAAGTATAGCGGATTTTAGTTATTTTACGATCTGAAAGCTTCTAGTAATAGGAGCTGCCTGATAATTGCCACCAATTGTAACTACTGTGACTACATATCTGCCCGGCTCTGTAGGAGCCTTTGTGCTTGAATATGGCTTCCACTTGCTTGTAAAGCCACTGTATAGATAATGCACATTGCTCTGGCTGATTGAGACATCACCATCATATGATAGCGTTGCTCCAAAATCAAAGGATGCTACATCTGAGGCTTTAAGCTTCCCATTTGTAAAGCTCTGATTCCAACTAAGCTTAGTTCCTTTTGAATGCATCTTGACAAGTAAAGCACCAACTCCAACACCTGTCTCATAATTCTTGTTATCGGTAACCGCTGTCACCGTATAAAGACCGGCACGGTTTGGAGTACCAAATGACACTCTCACTGTGTCTGCAACAGAAGGAAGCTTATTTATTATCTCAAGAATCTGTCCAACTGTACCCATATCTATATGAAGCTTCTTCAACGTGTCAAGCAGCTCCTGTGTGCTGAAAAGTTTTCTAAGCTCTCCGACTGTCATACCGTCCTGCATCATCTGTGTAAAGGACTTTCCATATAGCTTTGAAACAACCGGATCTATAAGCTTAAGTACTGTGCTGTTTGTATACTTCTCAGGCATCTGAAGATAAATGCCTGCATTTACATTGCTTGTAAGACCGGCATAGATTGTATATACATCAAACCTGTCTGAAGGATTTGTTGTAACAAAATCCTGTGGTAGTGCATCTCCGGCATAAATGTTTGTTGACTTTACTTTAACATTTACCTTTGCCTTATTAACGGTCACACTAGTCTCTGCTGATGCTGATGGACGATACTCGGCATTGCCTTTATATGTTATACGGATTTGCTGCTCTCCTGCACCCATCTGCAGATAAGTAAGTAAATTAACCTTTCCGCCTTCTATCGGAGCCCACTGCCTGGTGACTCCCTCAACTCCGGCTACATCATCAACACCATAGTATTCCATTGTAAAATCATCAACACTTAACGTATCCTTTGCAGGCAATGTACTGTTGTCCCAATCAATTACCTGATCAAATATTGACTGTTTCATAACGGCAGTGTCCATATTGTATGAAAAAGATACTCCCTCCCTGCATACAACGGCCGCTGCTATACGGTTATCGGCTGTAGTCACATTTACCTGTGTCTGTGTACCTTTATAGTTCTTATTTCCATCCCACTTTATGCGGATAGTCCACTCTCCCGGACCAAATTTTTTAAATGCTGCAGTCCAGTTTGTAGAATTAAGTGGCTGCCAGTTTGGTATTATATCTGTTCCGGCATTGTACTCCATTGCCACATCATCATATGTAAGCCCTGCCGGATTTGTCTTTGCTATCACAGCATCATAAATTGCTCTTGCTGTAGCATCAAAATCATATGACTGATCCGCGTTAAAAGCCATGCTCACTTCATACGGAGCATCCTTTAAAACAAATGATGATTCATACTTGTAAGCTCTGTGGAGTGTAACAACCTCATCGCTTCCCTTAAGTCTGAATTTGAAATCTCCTTCACCGTTTTCTAAAAATGCCGGATGATTATATTCTGTTGTTACAGTATTCCAAAGTATTTTTTCGTTGTTGTGCTCGTAAAGCCCTCTAAGCTTCCGAATGCTGTATTTTTCTGTAATTTAGTCTTATCCTTGCCCTCGCACTCGTACTCCCAATCAAGGTTTTTTACATCAACTTCGTCTGCGTTTACAACAAGCGCTTTTGCTATTGCCGCTTTAGCAGTCTCAATATCTGCACCCTGCGGAATAACTGCTGTTCCATTCTGAAGCTGTACTGTCACCTTCTGTGACTCATCTGTCAATAATGCACTGCCGCTGTCAACAGACTCATAAGCCACATCTGCTGCAAATATGACCTGCGTTGCAAGTGGTTCTATCGCTTTTATTTACTTATATTACTGCACACTCAGATAGCTTGTCACACAATAAAGTGTCTGTCCATTATATTCCACGCGTGACCAGCCAAACTCCTCATTGATTCCGGTTCTGGTGACGGTTTCCCCATTTTTTATCGTTGCAACAACTGTAGCATCCGGATTTGTGACACTTGGAAGTGCACGCAGATTAACCTCTATTTTTGCAGTGACAGTATCATTACACTCCTTGAACTTTGTCTTCAGTCCGTCTCCGCTGCCACTTCCGTCCTGTCCGGGAACTACATAGTTCATATCTGTTGTGAGGTAGCTTGAAATGGCATAGTATGTCTGTCCATTATATTCGACACGTGACCATCCACTGTCACTGACGCCTGTTCTTGTTGCTGTATCACCGTTATTCAGCGTTACCTTAATTGTGCTGTCATTGCCCTGACTTGGAATATTCCTCAGGTTAACGCTCTCCTTGGCAGTTACAGTCTCATTTACATCCGAAAACTTCATATTTGCTTCCGGATCAGCTGTTGCATTGTCAGCCGCATCCCCATTTTTTGCAGACTCTGTTTCATCAAACCCAAAGTATGCAACATTCAAATCTACCGGCTTATCAATCCCTGACACCTTTCCCTTATTGGTATACTGCCACATGGCATATGTGCCCTCATAAGATGACTGTGGTGTTTCCGGGTAAGCTGTGTCCGGATATTGTGACACCCAGATTTTGTACCTGCTCTCAAGTGTTTTAGTATCCCACTGGCTGTTTGCCGACAACTCATTCATTGCAGCGTAAAACATAGGTGTATATCCTTTATTATATATTTCCTGCAAAAATGCCTCAGCTACTTTGGTGCGTGCCTCTGATGACATGCCATACTGTCTGCTGGCTGAGTCTGTGAAGCCCTCGCAGTCAAATGCCACCGGATATGTAATCTGATATTTTGAGATGTAGTCTGCTACCCAGTCTGCCTCCTCAATGGCTTCTGTTTCATTTACTGCTGATGAAAAGAAATATACCCCGACCTTTATGCCATTTTTCTGCGCCTCCTGCATGTTGTATCTTGCATTTGTATCAACACACATCTCGCCTGTTTTCTGGGTTCTGTAGCCCACACGTATCATTGCAAAATCAATTCCGCCTGCGGCAACCTTGTCCCACTTTATAGTGCCCTGATATTTAGATACATCAATTCCGAAGGTCAGGTTACTGTTTTCCGCAACAGAGCTTGCAGACAGTATCTGTGTCTCATCCGCAGAAGCCCCATCATCAGATGTCACACTCATTGAGCCGGCATTGTCTCCCATATGCTGCGGGTCGTCCTTGTCTGAACTATCCTCTGTGGCTATTTCCGTCATCTGTGACGAACCTTTAGCCTCGTTTTTTGCTGATTTAATCACAAAAAATGTGGCAACTGCAGCCAGTGCAGCTACTATTGCAACAATTATAAATATTGCTATTATCCTTCTTTTATCGTTCATAGATTTTCCTCTTCATTATTTATATATGTCACCATGTACAGGCAATCTGCTTTTATGCAACAAAATATATCATATAATCATGTAATTTTCAAATATTTGTCTTTTTTCAGAAAATATTAAAAATCCGCTATACTCACCTATCGTATAGCGGATTAATATAACACTATTTAATTTTCAGTCTTTTCACCGTTTTTGTCCGTATCCGCATTTACAACGAGATTCACTCCATCAAGTCCGGTTACATTTACGTTGCGATTTACCTTTGCGTCATATGAATCAGCGTTGATAATCTCAGATAAATCAATACCTGTTGCCTCTTTCATACTCTCAAATACCTTTGCCATTACAACCGGTACATTTCCGGCAACCTTGCCTACACCATTTTCGCCATCACCGCCACCGATAATAGTAATCTTGTCGATTTGTCCAAGTGGCTCTGCAACCTTGGCTGCGATATCAGGCAGCACCTTAATCATCATCTCTGCAACGGCTGCCTTATTGTACTTGGCATATGCCTCTGCCTTTTTCTCCATAGCCTCAGCCTCTGCAATACCCTTTGCCTGGATAGCTGATGCTTCTGCCTCTCCGACTGCACGGATACCAGCAGCTTCCTGCTCCTTGGCATATCTCATGGCTTCTGCCTCTGCTTTCTGTGCCTCCGCCTGACGCTGTGCCTCGAACTGTCTTGCCTCAGCTTCCTTCTGACGCTGGTAGAGCTGTGCCTCTGCTTGCTGCTGTGCCGCGTATTTATTGGCTTCAGCCTTTTTCTTGACCTCTGCCTCAAGAGACTGCTCTGTTACTGCAACCTCTTTCTGCTTTAACTCAATCTCTCGCTCCTGCTTTGCGATATCAGCGTTTGCTGTGGCAACCTCAATGGTCTTACGCTGCTCCTCCTTCTGGATGTCGTAAGCCGCATCCGCCATAGCCTTCTTTGTATCAGCCTCCATCTGAAGCTCTGATTTCTTGATAGCGAGCTCATTCTGTTTCTTGGCAATCTCTGTCTGTGCTGCAACCGCTGCATCATTTGACTCTTTATCAGCCGAAGCCTGAGCTACCTTGATGTCTCTCTCACTCTCTGCCCTTGCGATGGCGGCGGCCTTTTTAATCTTTACGATATTGTCGATACCAAGATTCTCTATTACCTCGTTGCCATCCACAAAATTCTGCACATTAAAGCTGATGATATCAAGTCCCATTGCCGCAAGATCAGGCTCTGCATTCTCTTTTACCAGATTGGCAAACTTCTGACGGTCTGAGACCATCTCTTCAAGCTTCATTTTTCCAACAATCTCACGTACATTACCCTCGAGAACCTCTCTGGCAACACCAGCGATATACTCTGTGTTTTTGTTAAGGAAATTCTCAGCCGCAAGGCGTAGCTTTTCAGGATTATTACTGATCTTTACGTTTACCGTAGCATCGACGTTGATATTGATATAATCTGCTGTCGGTACTGCATTGCTCGTCTTTACATCGATAGGTATCAGTCTGAGATTCAGCTTATCAAGACGCTCAAAAAACGGAATACGTATGCTCGCCTTTCCGATAACTACCTTTTACTTTTTCTTCACACCTGAAATGATATACGCCATATCAGGCGGTGCCTTCACGTATCCGATTGCCATAAACAACAGGATAACAAGAACAACAACTGTAACAATAATTCCAATGATACTAATGTCCTGCATAACTTCTGTCTCTTATACACATCTCAGAGCCCACGAGACTGCAGCTAATCTCGTATGCC
>ENA-OYXQ01000386-OYXQ01000386.1-human-gut-metagenome-genome-assembly--contig:-NODE-386-length-20336-cov-6.529165_pt1 | contig 20336 bp, 17 predicted proteins | sample MGYA00243974_ERZ653430 | MGnify/ENA primary metagenome ERZ653430 (study PRJEB26926, sample SAMN06164997) | human gut metagenome | biome: ENVO:00009003; feature: ENVO:2100002; material: ENVO:00002003...
ATGCGGTTATGTTTATGAAGGTCCCGAAGCTCCCGAGGCTTGCCCTGTTTGTAAGGCACCGAAGGAAAAATTTAAGCAGATGGACGAGGAGGCGTCTTTCGCAACAGTTCACGAGGTTGGCGTTGCTCAGGGCGTAAGCGAAGATATTCTCAAGGATCTCAGAGCTAACTTTGAGGGAGAATGCAGCGAAGTCGGTATGTATCTTGCAATGGCAAGAGTTGCAGACAGAGAAGGCTATCCCGAGGTTTCTGCCGCATTTACAAAGTATGCTTTTGAAGAGGCTGAACACGCTGCCAAGTTTGCAGAGCTTTTGGGCGAAGTTCTTACGGACAGCACAAAGAAGAATCTTCAGATGCGTGTAGATGCAGAAACAGGTGCTTGCGAAGGTAAGTTTGACCTTGCAAAGCGTGCAAAGGCTCAGAACCTTGACGCTATTCATGACACAGTTCACGAGATGGCAAAGGATGAAGCAAGACACGGCGCAGGCTTTAGAGGTCTTCTTAACAGATACTTTAAGTAATCATTAAAAAATAAAAAATCAAAAAAGTCAGCTTGATAATCGTATGACCAACAACTAACCGATTACACAACAGACTTTGAACAGGAGATTTGATAGTATGAAATATGTATGCGATGTTTGCGGATATGTTTACGATCCTGAAATCGGCGATCCCGATAACGGCGTTGATGCAGGCACAGCATGGGAAGATGTACCCGAGGATTGGGTATGCCCTCTCTGCGGTGTAGGCAAAGACGAATTTTCCGCAGAAGAATAATTAACAAATTGGCAATTTGGGAGCAGGCAATGCTTGCTCCCTTTTGTGTGTACGGGAGTAAATTATGAAAAAATTGATTTCGTGGAATGTAAACGGACTTCGTGCCTGTGTTACAAAGGGCTTTGAGGACTTTTTTAAAGATGTTGACGCAGATATTTTCTGTCTTCAGGAAACAAAACTTCAAGAGGGACAGATTGACCTCTTGCTTGAAGGATATCATCAGTATTGGTGCTATGCCGACAAAAAAGGCTATTCGGGAACGGCTATGTTCACAAAGGAAGAGCCTTTGAATGTATGTTACGGGATCGGCATTGACGAACACGACCATGAGGGCAGAGTTATCACGGCAGAATTTGACAATTGCTTTGTTGTCACCTGCTACACTCCAAACTCGCAAAGTGAGCTGAAAAGGCTTGATTACCGAATGAAATGGGAAGATGATTTCAAGGCATATCTGAAAAAACTTGAAGAAAAAAAGCCTGTTATTATGTGCGGTGATTTGAATGTTGCACACAAAGAAATTGATTTGAAAAATCCGAAAACCAACCGTAAAAATGCAGGCTTTACCGATGAAGAGCGTTCAAAGATGACAGCGTTGCTCGATGACGGCTTTATCGACACCTACCGCTATTTCTATCCCGATACAGAGGGCGTGTATTCGTGGTGGTCATACAGATTCAAGGCTCGTGAAAAAAATGCGGGCTGGCGTATTGACTATTTTATCGTTTCAAAAGCTCTTGAAAGCAAGCTTGACGGTGCAAAAATCCATACCGAAATTTTAGGTTCTGACCATTGCCCCGTTGAACTGACGATTGACATTTAAAAAGCAGAGCTTATTGAACACTCCGCTTTCATATGTTTTTTGTACAAAAAACAGGATACCAATCGGTACCCTGACAGTTGACATATTTTTATTATTGTGTTAATATACAAGTAACGAAACAGCTTTAGCTGTTTCGCAAGTTTGAGCAATAAAAAAATTAAAGATTAACCGCTCTGTTCACGACACAGGGCGGTTATTTCTTTATAGTAAACACAAAAGGTTGTTACCATTTGTAGGCAACAACCCTTTTTTTTAGAATCAATAGTATTCTGCTTTACCGCAACCCGAACATTTTCTGCCGATTGTTTTAGTCTCATAATGGCTTTTCTCAGGGACATTAACTTTTTTTGTACCTACCTGTACATTAACCCATTCATTGCGATACGAGCCCTTGCCACCGTTTAATCTGTGATTCACAATATGTTCTCCAAAATCATCACTTGATAAATCAGTAATATCCGCACCACAGTCATTGCAAATAGTCCTGTCGTGTTCTTCATACACCGGTTCTTCATAAGTGTATGCTTCCTTGTCAACAACTTTTACCTTTTCGGTAATGTTTGTCCAACTGTGTGTATGCTGAGGCTTAGGAGTCGGCTTTGAAGATTCATTCTTAGACGAGTCAGGTTTTGAACTTGATGAACTGCTCTGCGGTGTTTTGGAGGATTCAGATTTTGAACTCTCCTGCTTTGAGCTTTCGCTCTTAGATGAAGTGTCCTTTTTGCTGTCAGATTTTGAAGTATTTGACTTTGAGGAAGAATTGTTATTCTTGCCTGATGTGCTTGTGTCCTTCTTCTGAGAAGATGAGTTTGTCGGATAGCTGTCAACCTTTACCTTGTTCTGATTTGCCTTCTTCACTTCAGAAGAATCTACCTTGACGGTTTCACCCTTTTCGTTTTTAACCTCAACCTTACCGTCCTTATCAACTTTCACTTCTTTGCCATTCTTATCAGTAATTTTGCCGTCAGCACCTACTTTGAGTCCTGCATCGGTAATTGCTTTGTCTGTTTCAGAAAGAGTCGGTGCTGTTTCAGAAACTGTTGTTTCTTCTACGCTTGTAGTCTGAACTGTTGTTGTAGTCTTATTTATTGCATTACTATCGTCACAACCGCAACCCGAAAGCATTGCTGTTGCTGTAATCATTGCCGCTGCAATTGCAATTGTCATTGTTCTCTTAATATTATTAGTCGTTTTCATATGTCATTCTCCTTTTATGTAAATTTGTGAAGAACTCTTATTCTCTGTAACAGTCGAAAAAATCAATACACTTTTTCTTACCATATAATTATAGCAAACTCCTCAGATGCAATCAAGTATCTGAGGAGTATTTATAATATTATATGATATTATGTCGTTATTTCAATTGATTTCTGACCGCCTGTTATGTCGGAAAAATTATTTTTTGCACTTTTAACGAATGCGAAGATTGTTTTCAGAAGCATATTTCTCGTTTTGCTGTCAAGACCTGCAAAGGATTTTAGGATTGTTCCCGTGTTTTTAAGCGGATTTTTCAGCATCTCATTAAAGGTTGCGGTTTCGGTCAGCGACAAAAGGGCAAAAACCTCTTTTGTGAACTCCCGTCTCTGAGCAATTGTCAGCGATTCAACAAATTCTTTCAGCGTGTGGTCAAAGAAAACGCTGAAATTTGTAGTGCTTTTCAGCCTGACAAGCCTGTTCTGCTCAATCTCCCACGAATAGACATCGTGTTGGAGAAAACCTTTTTGATTGCTCTTTACAATTGTGTAGCTCTCCTCATGCTCAAACATCATGCCGAAAATGCTTGACTGCGGAACAAAGGTGTAGATTCTGTCATCGACTTCATAAAATCCGCTGTCCCTGATTTTGTCAAGAGAAAACCCCGGTCCGTCAAAATTGTAAATATAATCAATGTGATTTCTTGAATTTTCATCGGTAAAAGCACCGGCATAAACCGCAAGATTTCCGCCCTTTGAGTGACCGCCCAGAATGAATTTTCCGTTGAGCATACGGACTGCCTTTTCAAAATAATCAAGAGCCTTTTTCTGTGACGGCAACGGAAATGTGAAGAACATATTGAAGTCCTCCTGCCAGCCGACAAGAGAAAAGTCCGTTCCTCTGTATGAAATAAAATAATTCTTTTTGAGAAATTCAAAAGTGATTGCGGAAAACTGCATACTCACATCGGACTCAACCTCGTTTACATACCCCGAAACAAGAATTTTGCCGAATCTCTTGCTCTCTGCCGTTGCTTTCAAAAGGTCGGCGTCACCCTTCCACAATAGATTTTTCTCGTAATCATCGGTTGCAAACACACGCATTGCCGCCTGTTCAAGGGTAATTTCATCAAACAGACAGGACGATACCGCACCGTCAAAAGGAAGATATGAAAGCCGTGAAAGCACAAGTGCGTCAAGCTCGTTAAAACCATCCTGTTCAAATGTCAAATCGCCGCGCCAGCTTATGTAATCAAATATGTCAGCCATACAAATGCCTCCAATCTGTTTTCTCTCTGTAATTATTGTATCACTTTGTACTAATTATTTCAATGCAATTTTAAAAATTGAAAAAGAAAAGGACAAACGAATTCGTTCATCCTTTAACAGTATATGAAGTTATCTGAATTTTGCGATTTCTTCAAGAAATTGTTTTCCGAATTTTTCAAGCTTTGTTCTGCCCACACCCGAAACTTCAAGCATTTCATCGGGTGTTTCGGGGCATTTTTTGCACATATCAATCAGCGTTGCATCGGTAAAAATAACATAGGCAGGAACGCTCTTTTTGGATGCAATGCCTTTTCGCAAAGCCTTGAGTGCGTCAAGTAATTCGGAATTGACAGGCACTTCGGGGCGGTGCGTTTTGACAACCTTTTCGGAGTTTTCAACTTTCTTCATCACAAGCCGTTCCCGCCCGAAAAGCACATCTCGGCTCTTTGGCAAAAGTTTTAGAACCTCGGTTTCATTGTCGGATGAAATATACTCCTTTTCGGCAAGAAAGTCAATTGTGCCGAAAATATGCCTTGCCGTAACCTCTTTCATTATTCCGTAGGTTGACTGATTGTTAAGCTCAGCTTTTAGAATTTTCTCGCTTTTACTGCCCTTTAAAACATCACAAATCACGGTTTTGCCGTACCTTTGTCCTGTTCTTGCAATACACGACATAATTTTTTGAGCATCAATTGTGGCATCAACAAGCTTGTGAACGGAAAGACAGTTGGAGCATTTTCCGCAGTAAGCCTTTTTTTCACCGCCGAAATACCGCAGAATAAATCCACGCAGACAATCGTTTGTTGTGCTGTAAAAGGTCATATATTTTAAGCGTTCAAAATCACGCTCACGAATTTGCTCGTTTTCTTCAATTGTAAGCTCATCGTTGCCCTCGGAATTTTCAATCATAAAGCGATTTAGGCGAACATCCTTAGGACTGTAGAGCAAAATACAATCAGCCTCACCGCCGTCACGACCTGCCCGTCCTGCCTCTTGATAGTAGCTTTCAATGTTTTTCGGCATATTGTAATGAATTACATATGTAACATTTGACTTGTCAATTCCCATACCGAAAGCATTGGTTGCGACCATAATATTTTTTCGGTCAAAAACAAAATCCTCCTGATTTTTCCTGCGTTCGTATTCATCAAGACCTGCATGGTATCTTGCCGCCGAAAAGCCGTTATCGCAGAGCAATTCGCAGACAGATTCAACATTTTTTCGGGTTGCACAATAGACAATTCCCGACCTGTCACCACGCTCCCGAATGAGGTCAATAAGCTTTTCGTCCTTTGACGATGACTTTATTACACCGAAGAAAAGGTTGGGGCGGTCAAATCCCGTTGTAATTTCAAACGGATTTTCAAGCCTGAGAATTTTCTTTATATCTTCTTTTACATCATTTGTAGCCGTTGCGGTAAATGCTCCGACAATCGGACGATTTGCAAGGCTTTCAACAAATGAAATAATTTTGAGGTAACTCGGTCTGAAATCCTGTCCCCATTGTGAAACGCAATGAGCCTCGTCAACTGCAACCATTGAGATTTTTATCTTTTTACAGGCGTCGAGAAATCCGTCAGTCAACAGCCTTTCGGGTGCAACATAGATGATTTTGTATTTTCCGTGTTCAACATTTGAAAGCACTCTGAGAAATTGCTGATATGAAAGCGAGCTGTTTATATATGCCGCAGGAACTCCCGACTGAACGAGTGAGCCGACCTGATCCTTCATAAGCGAAATCAGAGGTGACACAACAATTGTCACCCCGTCAAAAAGTAATGCGGGAATCTGATAGCACATAGACTTGCCCGCACCTGTGGGCATAATGCAAAGTGCATCTCTGCCGTCAAGCAAAGCGTCAACTATCTGTTCCTGTCCGTCTCTGAAAGAATCGTGTCCGAAGTAATCTTTTAACACGCTTAATTTATCACTCATCTTTTTGCCCTTATCTATCATTCTTTATTGGAATTATAATCATTGTATTCCCTTTCAATCCAAGCCATAAGCAGATTTACAATTTTCTGCTGTTCGACCTCGTTAAGCTGTTTATCCCTTGCAACTCTGTACCACTTGTTAAGACACCCTCTGCAACAACAGGCACAGGCGTGCTGTGCGATAAAAACAGGGTGTCCCCTCATAGGCGTTTGCTTTCCGTCATTCGGAATATATTTTGGCGCAAGCCGTGTTCTGACAAAATCTTCTGCATGGGAACGGATTTTATTCATTCCCTTTTCATTAAATAGTCAATGTCCTTTTGCTTTAAATGAAACCGACTGCGAAAATCAGATTTTTTCAGTTTGTTTAGTGCCTCATCTATCGTTTGCATTGTTCATGCCTTCTTTTATTGTCATACCTTAATTATAAACAATTACTACGGTAATGGCAAGAAAAAATGCACTTATTTTCTGTTACAGAAAAAAACAACCCCACGATTATTTTACCGTGGGGTTGTTTTCATAGGGTTGCTTTTCAATTATTTTTAGATATTAAACATCTTTGCAATATTTTTCAGCAAGGGCAAAGAACGCTTTTTCGAGCGAATCCAAGGTTTGTTCCGTCATACTGACCGACATACTGTTTTTGTCGGAAAATATGATTTCAACGATTGTAACCGTGGCGTCATCGACTGTCAGTTCTTTGTTTTTTGGATTATATTTTTTCAGAATTTCCAATGCGTCTTCGGCGGTATCACACAGCAGTCTCATATCCGTTTCGTCGATCAAAACATTTTCAAAAGCGATATAACCGCATTTGCAGATAGCGTCAAAAAGGAAATTTACACCTTTTTTTCGCACATAAAAAGAACAGCAGTAGTCAAAATTTGAATGATTTTTTGAATAGCTCACGGATACAATTTCTTTTCTTACACGCATTTTTTGTTTGGAAATATTATGAAATAACGACCGTAAAGTCATATCGGTTATGTCATGGCAGCCCCACAGAACGGACAGAATTTCGGCGGATTGCCGTCAGGCTTATATCCGCAAGCCGAGCAAACAATTGCCGCAGCATTTTGCGGAGTAAACGGCTGTGAAACTTGCTGATTTACTGTGTTGCTCTGCATAGGCATTCCGTTCTGCTGATAGCCCATATTGTTCTGCATGGGCATTCCGTTCTGCTGATAACCCATATTGTTCTGCATAGGCATTCCGCTTTGCTGATAGCCCATATTGTTCTGCATGGGCATTCCGCTTTGCTGATAACCCATATTGTTCTGCATGGGCATTCCGCCTTGCTGATAACCCATATTGTTCTGCATGGGCATTCCGCCTTGCTGATAGCCCATATTGTTCTGCATACCGTTCCTTATTTGTTCACACAGTCTCATTAACTGCATTCCGTCATCAAACGCTCTCATAAGCTCATTCCTTACAGTACCGATTGACGAATCAACATACATTGATATATCGGTTATGAACGGATGATTTACGATGAATTTTGCTTTTAAAGAAGATATTCTTTGCGGCGATGACGATGTGTTTGTATCACGAACATACGGCTGAAGCGCAAGCGGAACATCAAGCATACCGTTTTGCCCCGAAAATGAGTTTGTTGTATCAAACTGACTGCCAAAACCGCTGTTCCTGCCCTGACGGTTATCATAGCGGTCATACTCATCAGGAATTCCGTCACGGTCGGAATCCTGCAGAGTTGTATATCCAAGCTCAAGCCAAAAGTCCTGCAGCTGTGAAAAATCAAAAATTTCAGGATTGCTGTTTTTGAAATCTCTGCCTATTGTAAAATAGAATTTTCTGTTATTAAAATCTACAACAAGCTTTTCGTTTGTACCGGCACTTGCCGACTGAACAAATGCCGAATATTTCTGTCTGTTCTGTTCACGCTGTTCAAGATGAGCTTTAACATCTGCTAATGTTCTGTTTTTCCAGCCTGATGAAAGCGAACTGAGCTTGTGCTTACAGTCGCTGCAAAGATAACCGTCTGAAAGCTTTTGCCTTGTGAGGGCGTTTACCTTGTCACCGCAAAGGTCACAATATTTCTTTTCAAATAGTCCCATAAACTTTCTCCTTTACAAAAGATTCACGATTTTCTTCTGAATATTTGTAGCATCAATAACTGATATTGTGCCGTCACCGTTTGTGTCTGCAATTTTAAAAGTGTAATCGTCAAATTCTTCAAACCCGACAACGTATTTTTGAACCAAGGTTGCGTCCACAACATTAATAACACCGTCCATATTGACATCATACGGAACAGTAATTTTTACTACAAGGTTAACATCTTTCTTAACAACATTCACTTTATATACCCGTGTTACGCATTGCGGTTTGCTTACAGTAATGACATATTTGCCCGGAACTGTTTCATAATACACATATAAGGGTTTTGCATTACTGTTTACCGTTTCATGTGTATAGCTGCCATTATAGACGCCGTCAGGAGTGTATTCATCAAACTTAACAGTAATAGTGTCATCCGGTAAGCCGCCCGTTCTTAAATCCAGTATAATACGGGCCTTAACCTTTTGCGTAACTTTAACCGATACACTGTAAATGACATCACCGTTTTCACCCGTGACAGCACACCTGAAATGAGTTTCATCAAAATCCGTATTCGGTCTGATGGTCAAAGCATTTGTTTTTGTACCCTTGAAGGAAAATTTGTTTGATGTGGATGAGTTGTCACTTATGTTGCGCCACACATATCTTCCTGTGCTTCTCCTTACTTTCATCTGCCACTGATAGCTTGCGGCATTGTTGGCAGTAACCGATATAGTTCCTTCTTTGCCTTTCATAATTTCTGCCTCAGTGAACTGATGTGAAAATGAAGGTGATTTATCTGCAACAACGTAATATGCCCAAATATAATATTGACCTGTGGTTTCATCCTGAAGAATTGTCGCCTGACCGTCGTCGTTGTACAAGCCACATACTGCGTTCTTGGCAACCGCATATCCTCTGTTCATATTAAAGTATAGCTGACAACAATACATACCGCTGTCAAAAGCTTCTCCGTCGTTGAGCTTTCTGCTAACTTTGTTGTTTTTGTACTCATACCACTCAATATAATCAAAACTGTAGTAAGTGCTGTTTATCGGGGTTGCCGTAGTTGAGGGGATTTTCCGCTGTTCAGGTTTCTCCAAGCCTAAAAATCCAATTATAGGAATTTCTGTCTTCTCAAGAAGTCCCGGAAAGTTACATTTTCCCGAATAAAAAGTACCGCTCTTTGAACCCGTTACTTTACATCTAAAGACAACATCTTTCCACCCTGAGCCAGGTCCTACAAGTTCTGCGTAGGTCTGAAATTTAAGATGGTCTGTAAAAACACCCGAAAATTTCGAGTCGGGTCTGTCGGTTTTATCGGAAAGGTTAACCCAGTTTAGGCTCGGAAACTTTGCCTGCCATTGATAGGTAAAGGTTTCGTCTGCACCGCTGTTTACTCCCACGATAATGTTAAGGACATCTCCTATGTAAACCTCGGTGTCGATATATTTGATATAAGCCTGAGCCGCCGCATTTGCGGTTATGGCTGTCATAGGAAGAGCCGTTAAAAGCATAAGCACACACAGGGCAACGCTCGAAATACGCTTTGCTTTTTTCTTGATTTTCATAAAAATCCCTCCTTTATGCCCAAGGGTCATCCGAAGCGGGAGTTCGTATGTCGGAGAGTGCAAGATTGCGCCACAAGAACCATTGATTGCCCTTTCTGCGAAGCTCAATCGGGCGAGGTGAGTCTGCTCCCGACGACTGAACCTGAACCTTTGCATAACCCTCACTCTGATAGGTATATGCATACTCGGAAACGGTTATTTTGTACGGAACATTCGGTGTATAATCGTTCTTCACGGATGAACCCTCAAAATATGAGCGAGGAATATATCCCCTGCCCTTGATTCTGTCACGCAAAAACTGAACATCCATCCCGTTCATCGGCTGAGGTCCTTTTAATACATTAAGCATTTCTATTGTGTTTTCCGGACTTTCATCATATTCAAGCAACACAAGCATTGCAAATGCCGCTGTTGAAAGAGGTGACGAAAAGTCAAGCTCCGGCATTTTTTTGAGTTCATCTGCATTTTTCGGATAATCGGCAAATACAAATGTTTTGCTTTTGTGCATCGCATTGTTTACCGCTCCCGAAACGGCCTTTGAAACATTGTTTTTTACAGCCTGATTTGTCATATTTTTTAAGCTGTCAAATATACCCATAAACAGTACCTCCTTTTTAAAGTGCGTCAAGTGCGGCGGCAAGATAATCTGCCGTTACGGATGAATAAAAAAACGAGCTTATTTTTCCGAATTGTTTTGCCTGTTTAACCCTGTCGGCAAGGTCGGGATATGTCTGTTCGTCACAGAGCAGAGCCGTTTTACAGCTTGGCAAATATTCCTTTACTTTTCCACAAAGCTCAAGCCGTTTCTCAATAGTTGAATCGGCAAGTCTTGTGACATCCATAAGCAAAACATCAACTCTTTCTGCAATGCACAAATCAAGAATTTTCCCGTCTTGATTCGGTGAAACATTCTCAATACAAAATCTTCCCTTCTTTACAAGGGCATTTTGAATAGCCTCACTGAGCAAATTATTCTGAACACTGAGCAAAATTTTCTTCAACGGACATCACCCCTTTTCACCTATATCTTTCACTTATATTGTACAATTTTGCGATAGAATATGAATGTGCCAAACGGCATATTTCACAACATAAACAAAAAAAGCACAGCCGCCCGATTGTTCGGACAGCTGTGACCTTGTGCTAAAAATATTTACGGTGGGTAATTAAAAAGGGGGGTAAATAATAAAATAATTATGCTTTGTTCTTAACAGCGCCTATAATGTAAAGTACAGGGATAGCAAGACCGCAGATAAGAGAGAATACATTGAACTGTGATCCGCCTATCATGCTGATAATTTCGCCTGCAATACACATAACCGCAACAACAACGCCCCATACAATACATGTATTTGCCTTGTGCGGAAGTTTTGCGTTGATAACGCCGATAATACCTGCGACAAACTCAGCAACCGCACTGATAAGTGCGAAAACGCCACCGACATAAAGCATAGTCATATCGTATGTACCGTCGTTAAAAGCTGCAAGTGCGGCGATACCGAGAATGGCGATGATTGACACAATCAATGCAATAGCACCGAATACAATCATAAGGATTCCCGTTACTTTAAGAAAAGTTGAACCTTTTGCCTCCATAGTTTTTCCTCCTGTCATTAAATAATAAATTTTATGCACCTTTGTCTTTGATTATTAATCGGACAAAGATAGCGTTTTGCACAAAAGATATTCACCGTCTGAGCAGTATATATCCTGTAATTGTATTATACTGTTTTAACAGCAAAAAAATATGTGCCAAACGGCACATATTCAGAAAAAAGTATTTATTTGTCGTTAATTCTATCGTCAAGGATTACAAGTCCCGCCTCTCTTGCCTTTACGGCAAGCTCTGTTCTTGACTTAAAGCCTGTTTTTTCAAGCATATACTGTATATAGTTCTTGACAGTGCCCGGAGCAATGTAAAGTTTTTTGGCAATTTCCGTGTTTGTATCACCGCTTGTCAGTTCACGCAAAACCTCAAGCTCCCTTTCGGTAAAATCCGTACTCATTGCGTTGCCGAATTTAATTTTGGGAGTTGTGTCGGGAAACACACGCTCACCGTTCATTGTTCTGTCCATAAGTTCAATAATAGGTTCGGAACTTACCTCTTTGTACCAAAAGCTGTCAACTCCTGCATCCTTGGCACGCTTTAGATAGGAATATTCGGGCATTGAGGTAACAATGATTATCTTAATTTTCGGGAACTTTGCTTTTATTCTTTCAGCCGCCTCAAGACCGTTTGCCCCCATTGAAGTGCATATATCCATTAAAATCAGGTCAACATCGGAATTTTCACAATGATAATCCGTCATATCGGCATTACTTATTGAGCCCGCAAGCGTATAGTTTTCGCTTTGGTTTACATACATTTCAAATAAAGTTCTCGGCATTGACTGATCTTCAACTATCAGCACTCTTGTCATACTGCAGCACCTCGCTTTTCGGTATTGTGATTTCAAGAACAAAAATTTCGGAAGTCGATATTTTCATGCTTCCGCCGATTTGTTCCGCTTTTTTTCTTACGGAAGAAAGTCCGCCGCCCTCATTGATTTTTTGAGGCGGTTTTCTGCCGTTATTTGCAAATTTAAAAATATATTTTTCACCGTCATCAAGACTTTCAAGAATCATTTTATCTGCTTTTGCGTGTCTTGCGGCATTGTTAAGGCATTGCATTGTTGCAAAAGTCAGAACCCGTGCAACCGCATTGTTATCAGTCGGAAGATTTCCGACTGTTTCAAGCGTTATTCCGACAAGCTTTGCGGCATTTTCAATATCCTTAGCAAAGTTTTCGTCTTTGCAATCATTCTCTGCGGTATTTAAAACAGAAATATTGTTTTTCCACATTTCAAGTAATTTACTGTTATTTTCAGACAGAGTGCCGTTTTCAAGATATCTTCTTGTTGTTATCAGCGTACTGCCGAGCCTGTCATGAATTATCTCTTTTGTGCGAAGAATTTCTTCTTCTCTTGTCAGGTCATAGACCATTTCATTGTATTTTTTCAGATGAGCATTAACCTTTTTTAACTCGCCTATTTCATATTCCAAGGTTGATGTAAGCTTTGTAAACTCTGTTATATCGGTTGCCGCAAGCTGAAAATACGGTTTTGAAAAAATTTCCGTTTCCGACAACGAAAAGCTGAAAACCCTGCCGTCCTTTAATCTGACTGTAAATGCCCCGTCTTTTTCATATTGAGAAACCTCTTTTATCTTCTCTCTGAATGGCATTGCAACATTAAGCGATTTACCCGTAAGTTCAAGGCATATGCTTTCCATAAGGTTATTTTTCAGTACAACAAGTCCGTTTTCGTCAAAATAGCAAAGTCCTGTCGGCAAGCCGTCAAAGCTTTCTTTAATTGACATTGCGGTAATATCGGTATTCCTGCAATGATGAAGCCTTACCGTTATATACACAGACATTATCGCACAATACGCCGTTATGCCGACAGACAGAGCAAACGGCATTCTGCCAAAAAATTCAGCCACTTTATTAATTTGGTTATCATAATATATTTTACTCAAGACATGAGTGCTTACCAAAAACATTGTCAAAGAAATTACTGCAATTATAACCGCTGAAATCGGTTTCCACAACCTGATTTTATAAAGAAAAGATTGCGTTGCGTTGTATATTGCCGCACAGGCAACAACAAATTGCACACTCATCAATATAACACAAACAAACGAACGCATTTCAAGGATGGGTGTCATATGTCATCACCTCCGCTTTGCATACGAACAAACACAAACAGCGTGTCAGCGTCATATTCCGTGGTGACATTTCCGCCGAGTTTTATAATATCGTCAAGTAAATCATCGGGAATTTTCATTTCATTTTTGCTGTCACAGTTGATTTTTAAATCAATAAATCTGTCATAGACTTTTAAATTAAACAGCAACGCATCTGTGCAGTTCATTATATGCCTTATAAAAATCCCGATGAATTTAAAAAGTGCAATCGTTTTTTCGGCTGAAATTTCTCCCGAAACATTACTGAAAAACGAACACGAAATTCCGTATACAGAAATGTACTCGGCAAGTTCTCGGATACTGTTTTCAAGCTCAAAAGCATTCAGCATTTTTCTGCTTTTTGCCATAATGAGCAGATTGCTTATTCTCTTGATGTAGACATTAACAACACAGGCACCGGCATAATTAACCGAAATATCTCCGCTGTTATTTTCAATATTTTTGAGTATATTTTCAAGGTCGCAAAGCTGAGGACGGATAAATTCGGTTATACTGTCATAGAGCTTGTTCTGTTCGGTTACTGCCGCTCTTCGTTTTTTCAGCTCTGCCTCTGATTTTAAGATTACATTGTATTCCGAAATCTGCTCTTTTACTTCCGAAAGTTCTCTGTTAATTCGGTTAATTGCCGATATATCTTCCGTCCAAACTGCCTTACCGCCTTTTATATTATGCTTTTTAAGAATTATATTTTCATCAATCACAACACTGTTACCGTTTTGCAGAACAACATCTTTTGAAACATTTGTTGCGTTTTTAGAGCGGTATTTCACATTGCCCTCATTGTCAAATATGAGAGTGTTAAGATTTGACGCATTGAAAAAATCGCCGTAACCCGTATTTGACGGCACAAGACCTATCTGAATAAGGCTTTCCCACAAAGCAATTGATGCAAAACAGAACACCTCGGGAACATTGTAAATTCTAAGTCCCGAATATCCGTGATTCAGATTATTCCAGAGTGTGTAAATTATTGCAACAAGAATTATTACAATCGGAATCCACAGCTTTTTGCGTGTTGCGGAAATTCTGCATCGATTTATTGAAAGCACAATTGACGAAAGTACAAGTATAAAAATCCACACTGCAATTACATAGTAAACAGGACCGTAACTGTATTGTTTGTTCCAATTGTGAAAATCGGGTTCAAATACAAAAGCAAGCTGATGAAAATCGTTCGTCATAACAAGCAGTACAAGAACGGCGGCAGGTATAATCAAAAGATATTTTCGGTTATTTGTATTTTCGGGCTTACCGATATTCAGCATTGCAAAAAACATCATAAGCGGCAAAAACACCATTGCTATGTAATATGAATACCAAAGATACCGTCCGTATGTGTTGATGTCGGCAGGGCTGTTGTATTTTATGGCACGAAGAGCCATCCACAAGAGCATAAGCGCCGCAGATATCACAAGGCAGATTCGTATATTCTTCTGAACAATGCGATATGCAACAGACACACCCCAGCCTATAATAAGCCCCGAAAAGATAATAACATCAAAATTTTCAATATAATTGTCCGCCGAGGAAGTAAGATGAGAAAAAATTCTCACCGCACCTCCAAACAGGAATATAATTATCCCGACAACAGTCAGAAGCTTTGTTTTGTCAACTTTGCGAACCATATGCCACCCGTCAGTTATTTCAAGTTTAATTTCAGCAACATAATTTTTTCAAAACACCAATGTTGCACACCATTTTACTACATAATAACACAATATAACGGATTATACAATTCATATTTACCGCAAACTTAAACAAAAAAGTAAATAGTTAATTTCCAAAGTAACTTTTATGGTGGAACTTACTTTGGAAATTAACGCACTGAAATCTTCCTTGTTTTGGACTGTAATCAATCGTGGTATTCTTAACAAACTTATTAAACTACAAAAGGCACATAACCGAAAGTGATAACGGTTATGTGCCTTATTGTTTTTTGCAATGCTGTTTTTTCACAGTCCACGAGTAAAATTTGTACCCTAATTAGATTTACACTATTCTCAAACGAGTAGCCTAAGCCTTGGCGGATTTTCGGTGTTTTACTACCTTATAGATTTACACTATTCTCAAACCCCACAAGGGGGACAGCGAAAAAAGCCGCGTTTTACTACCTTATAGATTTACACTATTCTCAAACAATTATCCGAGCGTTAAATATCTAAACGATGTTTTACTACCTTATAGATTTACACTATTCTCAAACAGATGAAACACCAACTGCAACAGCACAATCGTTTTACTACCTTATAGATTTACACTATTCTCAAACACTTTGTGTCGATTATGAAAACAAAACATTGTTTTACTACCTTATAGATTTACACTATTCTCAAACGATTGACGAAATGCCGGCAAAGGCATATGTGTTTTACTACCTTATAGATTTACACTATTCTCAAACGCATTGACCTCAACGATGCAAATTTGCATTGTTTTACTACCTTATAGATTTACACTATTCTCAAACATAGCCTGATTGTTAATGACGGTGCATTTAGTTTTACTACCTTATAGATTTACACTATTCTCAAACCTCAAACCTCAAATTGGGAATAAAATGCACCCACTATACTGTGCACGGCAAATCTATAAGGTTATTTTATAACATTTGTATAATGATTGTCAATAAAATTCACACAAATCATTATCAATCACAACAAGGTGTCCCATGCTGTAATCCAGCTTGGATGTTTTCGTAATTACTACCGTTCTCCAACTCATCTAAATATCCTCTTTTCTGATAACTTACATATGTAACAAATCAATCTTCTTCTCAAACAAACCTGTTACCGACTGATGAACAAGATAAATCGACTTTACACCTTTAATTCCTGATATGGCAGAACTCATTTTAATTGAGCCTGACTGTTTTGCTCCTCCTATAAATGTTAAATCTCCCTCTAATATATTGCAATGTATGATTTTAAGTATTTCTGCAAGAACGAAACATTGTTTTCTTACATCCAATTTTTCAAAAGCATCACGGTGAGATGCGATTTTAACACCCATATCACCGAATTTAACTTTTAAAATTGTTTCTGTCATCTTAGAAGTCAAAATATCAAACAACTTCAAATTCTCATCGGCACTCACTTTGTCAAGCTCTGTAATATTGTAATTTTCAGGCTTGGAATTTAACTTAACGACATTTCTGATATATTTTTCTGTATCATAACTAACTGTTAACTGCATAGCAGGTTTATATACAATCTGTCTGCCGCCACCGGACTTACTGCTTATGTGCATTCTGAAACCGTCAATTTCAATGCAGGCATTATATTTTACAACGGGAATCAAAACCACAGGATTTTTCAAGCCAAGAGTTTCACTCAGATATTTTTCAGGATTTGCTTCATACCGAGCCTTAATGTAAGAATCAATTGCAACAAGACGACGCATTTCTTTACCCTTTTTACCCTCATATTTCACAAATGAAAAATATGAGGATGTCGGCTTGTCATATCCACCATACTTACTGATATCCGAAAGCGGAGAGTTCTGTTTTAGCGAAACCTGACCGCTTCCTTTTTTCAGAGGATTCATCTTGAAAAGTCCGCCGTTTCTTGTTAAAGCATACCTTGTAAAACGGATATTGTTCTTGTTCATAGTCTTTCTGACAATTTTGATTGACTTATTATCATCAATTGACCATGCGTTCGGTGTATTAAAACTGAACATTTTGTTAAGACTGTATGTTTTAGTCTGCAAACCTTTTATAAATATGGATTTGTTGTGTGTACAGCGTTCGTTATACACATTGCCGACAACAATATTTAGATAGGCATCTTTTGCATGGTGAAAATCGTTTACTTCTCTGCATTTTAAAAATCCAAAGCCCCTGCTTTCATCTCTAAATTCACTTACCAAAGATGCTTTTACATATACAATTTCAGTATTGGGATACAATTCTTTAAAAAGTGACGCAACTGCTTTTGTTGATTGAGATGTTTCAACAATCTGTCTTGCAATAAAATCTGAAAGTTCGCTGTCAGTAAGCTCAGTTGCCCTTGTAAGCCTCTCATACTTTTTCTTGCTAATAAGACCTTTATCCATAAGCAAATGCCAGAAGCCTTTCATCTTTTCACGAATGGAGCTGTCAAGCGGATATGTATTATCCTTGTGAGCATTAACCTGTTTCTTTACAAGGACACGGTTATCAAGGCTGTCATCTTTAACTTTTGAACGAGGGAAAATGTGATCCACATCGTAAATGTTTTGATTGTACAATTCCGACAGATTTATCGGTTCTCCCGTGTACATACACTTGCCGAATTGAGTATAGTAAAAATACAGCCTGTCTCTTTTAAATTCATCATCAGGTGTTTTTTCAAGAGATTCCCAGAGTTCGCCCGAATCCTCACCGCACTTTTTATATAAATCTACAAGCTTGGTCTTTCTTGACTCTTTACGGCCTTTGTCGCCCTTCACACCGTCTTTTCTTGTCATCTCAACAAATATCTTTTTAGGTGCATGACCTTGAATTTTGTTGATTTCATGCATAATTTTCAAAGACTGATACACAGGTCGTTTTACCGCAGGAGAAATATAGAGATTCTCCACCATTTTCTCAAGGCTTTGCCCTGTCTGAATACCGTCAAGATAGTTTTGTCTGCTCTGTTCAAAACCGTATTTGGAGCCAAGCAGCTCCATAAGATTATCATTTGTCTGCCATAGTGCATGGATAATGTTAAATTGCAACTCGCCTGTATTTTTATCGACATTATAAACTTCGGTAAGAAACTCCTTTGATAATCTTCCCCAATCCTTGTATTTGAGTTTAGAAATTCTCATTATATCTTCATCAGATAATTTTGAACCGAGCTGCCTTTTTAAACGCTTTCTTAAAAGTTTTTTATCATCACCAAATACAGTTATAGCTTTTATAGCGTCCCCTTTTTCGCTGTCGGTCAGATTAAACTGTGACATTTCAATTGCGGAACGCATACTTGACTTAAAATCACCGTCAATGCCTGTAATATCGGGCGTAATACCTTTTTCGCTTTTTAGATAATTTAGCAAATCTTTTCTTCTGACCTTTTTATGCGTCATAAACAAGTCATTAAATATTGCCTGTTTAAGACTTACATCAGGCTTTTTTCCGTCAAGTCTTAAATTATTCAGTTCATTAAGAACCGTAAAAGCACTGTATAAAATCGAATTCTTAGGTATTACATCCTTCGTTGGAAGATATGTACATTTTGAAGTCAGATTATTTATAAAATTCTCTGCCGATTGCTCTATGTCAACAACACTGTCAAAATTCCACGGATATATTTTTTCATCACTTCTGACAAGCCAGGATTTTAGGCTGTGATTATTCAGCGGACCTACATAATACGGTATTCTGAATTCAAAAATTTTGACTATCTTGTCACTTACAGAAATTCCGTTTTCATCTTTTTTATTAAGAAATTCAAGATAAGTTGAAGCATTTTTCAGAATTGCTTTCAGCTCACTCCTATTCACCTGCATAGGAATAATGCCGTTGTCTTTTACGACAATTTTCGGCATAAATGTGCCGTTTTCAATCTTATCAAACATTTCTTCATAGCCTGTTTTGTCAAGCTTTTCAAACCTTTTCTTCAGATATTTGCAGAAATCCGCCTGATTTGTACGATACTGAATCACACCGTTTCTGCCGTTTTCTTTGTACTTTCCGCAATATGCCGTATAGTTATCAAGCTTGTCCTTTGTAATTCTAAAGATTTCGCCATATAACGATTTACATCTTTCTTTAACGAAATCTTTGAGCATTTTCAAATCTGAACTATGTTCTTCGTATGTTTTAACTTTGGCAAATGAAATATACTTTTTACCATTATACTTTTCTCCATTCAAAATGTCTGCAAGAATTGCCCAGTCATAAACCGCCTTTGCTTTTTCGATAGGTTCAAACTTTTCTTGTAACAAATCACGGTATGTATTTTCATTATCATCATAACCGCTTTCAAAGGTAATACCGTTTACTTCCTCACTGTCAAACGACTTATCACCGAACATATCGGAAAATCCAACATTTCTGCCACACATTAAATCTATCAAAGCGGTTTCATATGGGTTATTTCTTTTACTGTAACCGAAAAGCTTGTACGATTCAGACGATTTTGCAGTTTTCTTCAATGTTTTGTCCTTTAATATTTCTGAAAATCTTAACGAATCATTGCACTCAAATTCAATTTCATATTCTTCTTTTAAGTAAAGTTTTAAATCGTCAAAAAGAGTTTCAAACGAGGATTCACTTTCAAAATCAGACCCCATATTATCAAACAAGAAATGTCCCCTGTGTTTTATAATATGATGTAACGCAAGATATACAAGTCTTATATCGTGTGGTTGTGAGCTCTTAATCAATTCTTTTCTAAGATGATATATTGTAGGGTAGTCTGTATGGAATTCTTTATCGGTGTAATTACCGTCTGCAAAAACCGCATACGGAACATTTGATGATTTGTCATCAAGATACAGACAACTTTCTTTTAATCTCTGATAAAAAGCATTATCAACTTTAGAAATCTCCTCATCAAAAAGCATTTGCAGCCATTCAATACGGTTTCTTTTTCTCAAGCCTCTTCTTCGTGCTGATCTAAGAGTTCTTCTCTCGGCAGCTGAATTACTCTCCTCAAAGAGATCAACACCCCACATAGCATTGCCTTTAAATTTGCAGAGATTGTAATCGGTATCGGCTACTGCATATCCGACAGAATCCGTACCTATATCAAATCCTGCATAATAATCGTCATTAAAATTCTTCATAAATTTCCTCCTTTTCTATTGACAAAGTATTTATTTTGTAATATTATTAAGATAATCTAATTACCTTATTGGATTTACACTATGAGTTCAAATAAAAATTCATTCTATCCGTTGCTTAGGCAACCATCACAGTGTGTGATTTGAGGATTCGGTTTTCCGAATCCTTTTCTTTTGTCTAATTTTAGCACATACTATAGTTATTTTCAATA